>Ga0190275_10000026_pt1 | contig 208924 bp, 227 predicted proteins | sample Popmic550T_FD_133745 | JGI IMG/M metagenome (GOLD analysis project Ga0190275, IMG submission 133745) | Populus adjacent soil microbial communities from riparian zone of Yellowstone River, Montana, USA - 550 T | ecosystem: Environmental > Terrestrial > Soil > Riparian zone > Trees stand...
GGTCGAGGCGGTGAAATGGCGCAAGCCCGCCAACCCGATGGGCGTGCCGGTCTGGGAGCATGCCGGCATCCTGTGCACCGGCGAAACCTACCGGGACAAGGTGAAGCTGACCTTCGCGCACGGGGCGGCGCTCGAGGACCCGGCGGGGCTGTTCAACTCCAGCCTCGAGGGCAACACTCGGCGGGCGATCGATATCCGCGAGGGCGAGGGCGAGGCGATCGACGGCGAGGCGCTGAAGGCGCTGGTCCGCGCGGCCGTTGCGGAGAATCTGGCGCGCGCCACGTAGGAGCGGGCGGCGCGGCGCGTGCCGAATCGGATGGAGAAGATCTTGCGGGAGGGGTGAGAGGGTCGTCACCAGCCTCCCGCGAAAGGTCCGAATGTTCGCACTCGCCATGAGGGTGCGCTTGCGATGGGCCGTCACGGGACCATTGTCCCGTGACGTCGATCAGGCTCCGCTGCGCGGACCTGTCGGCCGGCCGTTCGCGTCACTTCGCGACCGGCGCGCTGCTCCGCTGCTCGCCTCGCTCCGGCCTGCGCTCGGCGGCTCATGCTGGCGTATCCGAGAGCGCGTCGAGCAGGGCCGGAAAGCTCTCCCGCGCCTGGTCTTGAGGATCGGCGGCGCCGTCCTTGCGAAGCTCCCACGGCGCGGCGAAGCGGCGGGGATCGAGCCGGGCCAGCAGCCACATCAACAGCCGGTCGCTCGGCAGGCGCTTCTCCGCGACCAGATTGCCCTCGTGCCAGACCTGCTCGGTGCGGCCGTGGATGGCGCGATCGAAGGCCAGAGCGGAGAGCCGCCCCACCGCGAGCTGGTCCGCCGTGTCCCAGGCCGCGGCGAAGGCCGGCGAGCGGGCCCGGAGCCGATAGGCCGAGCGCGCGGTGAGGCGCGCGGCGGCGCTGGCGAGATGGACCGAGCCGGTTTCGGCGAGGTTGGAGAGGAACAGGCGCTGCCGCTCGGCGCTCCAGCCGGCGAGGCGCTTGCGGCTGTCGTCCAGCGCGACGCCGTCGAAGGGGGTGGCGGGGATTGGGGGCGCGCCGAGAGCTTCACTGCCGGACTCGCCGTCAGCGGTGGCCGGCGCCAGTAGGTCCGTCGGCCAGACCTCGCCCCGCTGAGTCTGCGGCACCAGCGAGAGGCTCGCCCGCCCTCCTCGTCCGCCGCCTGTCCGACCGCATCGAAGCGGTCGCTCGCCGCCGCCCAGTCGTCAAACTCCTCGACCGTGCATTCCCTTGCCGTGTGACGCTTCATGATCTTGCTCCTTCCGAGTCGAAAAAGGAGCGGAGCACTTAGTGCATGTTAGGGGGTGTAGGAAAATCTTCCTCTGTGGTTCGACGAACGGAGTGGGCGAATCGGCGTGAACGGTGGGGCGCCGGCCGTTCGACAGTTCGAAGATCATGCCGGCGACGGTGGCGGCGGCGGCGGCAAATATCGGCAGGATCAGCCAGGACATGGACCGCATCGCCGAAGCGGACCAGCGCCGCCAACGCGACAATATCGAAAGAGCCTATCGCGAGGAGGCCGCGGGGATTTCGCGTTAGACGGGGGTGCATTCGGACGGCGGGGCGGTTGAGGCTCGGCAGCGCCTCGGTCGAAGCCGCCGCCATGCGCGCCTGGAGATGAGCCAGTTGCTCGAATTCGCTGACCACTGTCACGGAGGCCTCCCGTGGGAACTACGGCCTGCTACAAGTTTATGTCGATCCCCTGTGAAACCACTAGATCGCGCAACGGAGAGCCATGCCTAATCATTAAGCCAGTTGGACTGAAATCTTTCATTGGCACTGAGGAATGCGCTCCTGATCTCACCAGAAGACAATGGCAACCCGAGCTGCCCAATCCGAAACTGCTTCAAGTCTCCATTGACCTTCAGGGCCTTTGCGTACCTTTCAGCGATGGGGCGGGCGTAGCTGCCTATCTCAACTCGGTTCGCAGGGTCCGAGCAAAACTCTTCAATCTCCCGAATTAAAGAGCGCCTCTCACTCACGAGATTGGAACGCAACTGTATCCCCCAGAGCTTCAGTCTGACATCGAACCTAGCGCTAACCTCCACGGCCTGCCTCGCCCAATCGATCGCCTCCTCAAACTCTCCAAAGGCCTCAGCCTCCTCAGCCCGAGCCTGTGCATAAAAGCTAAATGCACCAGGCTGACGTTCAAGCTCCTGAAGCACCTCCATGTAGGCCGATTTAGCCTCTTCTTGCCCGGTAGGTGGCACCGCAAGCCAAAGATTAAGATAGACACGGACCCTTATGGACAAGCTGAAGAAAGTCCTGTTCAGCCTTACATTTCTATCAGCCAGCTCCTTCGCCTTTGCCAAATTGGGCGAACGACACCTCAATATGCTCTCAAGATAAGGTCGAAGTATTCGCTCCTCTCGGTACCTCTCCTTATTCTGCTTTGCCGCTGCCTGCGCCTTCGCAAAGAATTTTATCGCCTCATCGTACTTGTGATCATACCTGAGACGCTCCCCCTCAAGAAAATCGGCCATGGACTGGCCTTGATATCGAGATCGGAGAAACATCAATGCCTCTCCGATTGCACCCGCTTGGTCGCGAAGTCGGATCGCAGCCAAGCAATAAAATCTGGCAACCTCCATCGCGGCGCGGAAATCAAAAACTGAACGATTCTCAAATGCCAGCTTAAGAATTCTAAAGGCATCTCGGTACCGCCGGGCATTATACAGTCTGATACCGATTTGGAAGTAATGAGCATGCGAAACATATCGCCTCAACTCCGGAGAAATTGCAGCCTTTCCCGAGTAAAGTTCAGCCTTTATTCTAGTTTCCACTTGTAGGAAGCCATCCTCTCCATCACTTACCTCAAAGGGGCGTGAAACGAATCTCCCGATGGCCTCGCGATGCCAAGCCACCAGTTCCCGAGTAGTAAGCAGGCTGCTCAGTCGGCGCGACAACAAAGGCGAAAGTCTATACAAGTCATCATCGGTCCGCTCGACCAGCGCCAACGATGCAAGCTTTGAGACGATTATCGAAGCGGGGCGCTCGCCACCTATGAAAAGTTGAATATCACGCAGCGTTACAGGGCTGACATCATTCAAGAAAAGGAGTGCGCGCTTCTCATAATCGAACCCGTCCAGTTGCCTAAACGCCCAGCCAACCAAAGAAGCCATCGTGTCAGAGAACTGAGCGGCTTGATAGCCAATAACCTCTTCGAGTTTCGTTAAATCGGACATGCGGACGGCGACCTTAACGATCGCTATCATTAGTTCCGGTGTTCCCCCCGATTTCGCTATTATGCTGTCAACCTTTTTCTGATCCCATTGCGATGGAGAGCCTCGGAGCGCGCTAATTAGCTTCCACACAAATTCTTCCGCCGCATCTGGTTCCATTGCGCGCATTCGAAATGCAGCGAGTTTGTCGCCACATCTCGACAGGAGGTCATCACCGACAGGAAGTTGTGACACGATAAATAGCTTTGGGATCCGAGCTATACTCAGACCACTAATGACGCTCTCGAGCCACTCCGGCAGCTCAATCCCCTCTTCATATACTCTATTTTGTCGCAGGACTACGTAACGGCCAGCGGTTGCTGCCCCGTCTATCAGCTCTGAAACCCTTACTGGATCTCCCTCCAGATCATTTAACTGATCAAGGGGAGCATCGAATATCCTACTCTCGATGCGAGCTGCAAGTTGACCCGGCAATGTAGTTTCATCAACGTCAAAATATGAAGGCATGGTGTTCGGATCGACTTCTCTCATTAGCTCGCCAATTAGCGTCTTACGACCATAGCCATTGAGCCCGGAAACCCAGACGCAGGGCCGATACGTGAAATGGTCGATTCGCGCCGAATCCTTGAGATCTTGCTGCAAATTCGGCCGCGGCTGCAGCGGAATTGAGGCCCGCTCCACCTTTGCAACAACCGCATCAATAATTTGCTCGGCGTGTTCTAGCGACGGCGGCCTTTCTGCCCGAACGTGTTGAACAAATGGTCTGAGTGCATCGAAAGGGGTCAAGTCTGGATAGAGATGTTCATCGGAGTCTGACAGAATGATCGGCGTATTGTCGCATCTAATAATAGCAAACTGTCTCAGCAAGCCACGTTCCAGCTGCGCTTTGGCAAAGACGAGTTCACGAAGGGTCCCGGTATTTCTAATGTAAGATTTAGACCAAAAGATAATAAAAGCTTTTGAAAACGGAAGTTCGTCCTTTTCTATTTCGTCCCACATCCATGTGCCGTTCCTACCGTTCTTTGAATACAAGTAAATTAGATCGCGCGCGTATCGGGCGAATATCCGTTCGGCGAGTTCGACGTCGTCAGAGGCGACAGAGAAGAAGATGGGATGGCTCACGACGATCCTTCCGACTCGACGGGTTGATTAACGCTGGTGGGGAGCGCTTATATAGATTTCTCCTCCCCTTTCCCGGAACTTCTCGCTCATCTCTGCCATGCCGGCCTCCGCCTCGGCTTCGCCGAGGCGCCCCCTCTCCCCGCTCGGCTCCGCCGAGTCGCCCTCTCGCCCAAGGGGCGAGGGGGTTGCGGCAAGGAACCCATCGGCGCTCTGATTCTGCTTCGCCGCGAAGTCTCTCACTTCTTGCGTGATCTTCATCGAGCAGAATTTGGGCCCGCACATCGAGCAGAAGTGGGCAGTCTTGGCGCCTTCGGCGGGGAGGGTCTGGTCGTGATATTGCTCGGCCGTATCCGGGTCGAGCGAGAGGTTGAACTGGTCGCGCCACCGGAATTCGAAGCGGGCGCGTGACAAAGCGTCGTCGCGCATCTTCGCCGCCGGGTGACCCTTGGCGAGGTCGGCCGCGTGGGCGGCGAGCTTGTAGGTGACGACGCCAACCTTGACGTCGTCGCGGTCCGGGAGGCCGAGATGCTCCTTGGGCGTCACGTAGCAGAGCATCGCGGTTCCGAACCAGCCGATCATCGCCGCGCCTATCGCCGAGGTGATGTGGTCGTAGCCCGGGGCGATGTCGGTGGTGAGCGGGCCCAATGTGTAGAAGGGGGCCTCGCCGCAGGCCTCGAGCTGCTTATCCATATTGGCCTTGATCTTGTGCATCGGCACGTGGCCGGGGCCCTCGATCATCACCTGGACGTCGTGCTTCCAGGCGATTTGCGTCAGCTCGCCCAGCGTCGCCAATTCGGCGAACTGGGCCTCGTCATTGGCGTCGGCGATGCAGCCGGGGCGCAGGCCGTCGCCCAATGAGAAGGCGATGTCGTACGCCTTCATGATCTCGCAAATCTCCTCGAAGCGGGTGTATAGGAAGCTCTCCTTGTGGTGCGAGAGGCACCATTTGGCCATGATCGAGCCGCCGCGGGAGACGATGCCGGTGACGCGGTTAGCGGTCATCGGGACATAGGGCAGGCGGACGCCGGCGTGGATGGTGAAATAGTCGACGCCCTGCTCGGCCTGCTCGATCAGGGTGTCGCGGTAGATCTCCCAGGTCAGGTCCTCCGCGACGCCGCCGACCTTTTCGAGAGCCTGATAGATGGGGACTGTCCCGATCGGCACCGGCGCGTTGCGGATGATCCATTCGCGGGTGTCGTGGATGTTGCGGCCGGTGGAGAGGTCCATGACGGTGTCGGCGCCCCAGCGGATCGCCCAGACCATCTTGTCGACCTCGGCGGCGACGTCGGAGGCGACGGCGGAATTGCCGATATTGGCGTTGATCTTGACCAGGAAATTGCGGCCGATCGCCATCGGCTCGGATTCGGGATGATTGATATTGTTGGGGATGATCGCCCGGCCCCGCGCGACCTCGTCGCGGACGAATTCGGGGGTGACGTAATCGGGAATGGCGGCGCCGAAATCCTGGCCGTCACGCGGCTGCGCGGCCATCTGCTCGCGGCCGAGATTCTCGCGGACCGCCACATATTCCATCTCGGGCGTGACGATGCCGCGGCGGGCATAATGCATCTGGCTGACGTTGGCGCCGGGCCTCGCGCGCAGCACCTTGCGCCGGACGTTGGGGAAGGGCTGGACGCCGCCCGACCGGTCGGGGCCGAGCTGGCCGTTATCCTCGGGGCGAACCTCGCGCTGGTCGACCTCCTCGACGTCGCCGCGGCCGCGGATCCAAGGGGCGCGCAGCTCGGCAAGGCCGGCCATGATGTCGATCCGCGTGTCGGGGTCGGTATAGGGGCCCGAGCAATCGTAGACGCGCAAGGGCGGCTCGCCCGCCGAGGGTTCGAGGTCGATCTCGCGCATGGCGACTCGGCGTTCGCCGACGTAGATCTTGCGGCTGCCGCGGATCGGGCCCGTGGTAACCTCAAGCTCGGTGCGGGCGGGAATGTCGGCCATGAGCGCGTCTCCAATTTGGTAGAGCCGGGCTCGGTCCTCGCCAGTCCCCGGGACTGGCTGCGGTCTCACCCTCCCTACGCCGGTGTCAGCCGGATCAGGTTCGACGGGTCGTGCGGATCGCCGCACCTCTCAGCCGCCATGTCGCGGCCCCCCGGGGAATGGCCGACCCTAGCGGGTCGCAAAGGGCAAAGGAAGCTCCAGCTCGGGCGGCGGGCCTCCGCCCGGCCCCTCGCTGAGATTGGAGAGCGTGAGCCCGAGCAGGCGGATGCCCTTGGCGGCGGGCAAGAGGGTGCGCAGCAGCGCGCAGCCGATGTCGAGGAACTCGACGCGGTCGGCGACGGCGCGGTCGAGGCTCCGCGCCCGGGTCAGGATCTGGAAGTCGCGATATTTGACCTTGAGCGTCACCGTGCGGCCGCCGATCGCCTTTTCGGAGACGCGCCGCCAGACGGTCTGGCTGATCCGGTCGAGCTCGGCGACCAGGGCCGCCTCCTCGGTCAGATCCTCGAGGAAGGTGTCCTCGGCGCCGATCGATTTCCAGGGGCGGTTGGGCTTCACCTCGCGTTGGCAGATGCCGCGGGCGAGGTTGTAATAATATTCGCCCGCGCTGCCGAAATTGTGGGCGAGGAAGGCGAGCGACTGCGCGCGCAAATCGGCGCCGGTGACGATGCCCAGCCGCGCCATCTTCGCCGCGGTCTTGGGGCCGATTCCGTGGAAGCGCTTGACCGGAAGGCCGGCGACGAATGCCTCGCCTCTGCCGGGCGGGACGACGCACAGGCCGTCGGGCTTGTTCTGGTCGGACGCCAGTTTGGCGATGAACTTGTTGTAGGAGACGCCGGCCGAGGCGGTCAGCCCGGTCTGGGCGCGGATGCGGGCGCGGATCTGCTCGGCGATGATCGTCGCGACGCCGATGCCGAGGAGGTCCCGGGTGACGTCGAGATAGGCTTCGTCGAGGCTCAGCGGCTCGATCAGCGGCGTATGTTCGGCGAAGATGGCGCGGATCTGCTCGGAGACGGCGCGATAGGCGTCGAAGCGCGGGCGGACGAAGACGAGATCGGGGCAGCGGCGCTTCGCCGTCACCGACGGCATGGCCGAGTGGATGCCGAATCTGCGCGCCTCGTAGCTCGCCGCGGCGACCACCCCGCGCACGCCTCCGCCGACGGCGACCGGACGCCCCCGCAGCTCCGGATTGTCGCGCTGCTCGACCGAGGCATAGAAGGCGTCCATGTCGACATGGATGATCTTGCGGACCGCATCCGCCGCGGCCGGGACTGCGGGCTCGCCATTGTTCACGCTTTGTGCTTATCACCGACTGCCAGCCTCCGGACAGTCCCAAAATGAACCTCGTGCGTCGCCGGCGTGGCGCGGCGCCGCCCTCTTCGGTACAGGCTTGGCGCTATGGCGCGGGGCAGGCGGGAAGGAATCGTGATCGCGGGGGGCGGGCTCGCCGCCTGCTTCGCCGCGCTGGCCATGGCCCGGCTGCGCCCCGAAGTGCCGCTCCTGATCGTCGAGGAGGGCGAGCGGTTCGGCGGCGAGGGCTTCCACCATTTCGCCGACTCCGAATTCGGGGCGGACGGCGCCGAGCTGATCGGTCCGCTGGCGATCGAGCGCTGGCCCGGCTTCTACGTCGCCTTCCCCGGCTTCAGCCGCAAGCTGAAGGCCGAATATGCGGGCTTCGCCGCCGCCGACCTGCACCGGGCGATGACCGAGATCCTCAAGCCAAAGCAATATCGGCTGGGGGCCAGGGTGGTCGCGGTGCGCGAGGACGCGCTGGTGCTCGACGGCGGCGAGGAGATCAAGGCCGAAGGGGCGATCGACGCGCGGGGCGCGACCAGCCTGTCGACGCTCGAGCTTCTCTACGAAGCCCGTCTCGAGCGCGATTATCGCCTGCGCGGTCCCCACAGGGTCGACCGGCCAGTGCTGATAGACGCCAATGTGGACCAGGCCGGTGGGCTCAGGTTCATGCAATGCGTGCCGCTCAGCGAGGACAGGCTGGTCGTCGCCGACATTTGCATTTCCGAGCGCGCGCAGCCGGACGATGCGGCCGGCGCGCGGCTCGACGCCTATCTCGCGGCGCGCGGCTGGACGAAAAGACGCACCGAAACCAGTGCGACGCGGGTGCGGCCGCTGCCTCTCGGCGGCGATTTCGCCGCGTTCTGGCGATTGGGCGGCGCCCGGGTCGCCAAGCTCGGCCTGCGCGGCGGCTTCGTCAATCCGGCCACCGGCCGCACCGTCGCCGATGCGGTCAGGACCGCGCGGCTTCTGGCCGGGCAGCGCGATTTCACCGGCGCGGCGCTGCACGACGCGTTCGAGGCGGAGGCGAAGCAATTGTGGAAGAAGCGCGAGCTCGAACGCGGCATCGCCGGCGCGCTGGCAGGGGCCGCGCCCGAAGACCGGCGCGCGATCCTGGCGCGGCTCTACGGCCTCGATCCGGGCCTCGTCGCGCGGCTCCAGGGCGGCCAGCTCGGCATGCTCGACCGGATGCGCGTGCAACGGGCCTTGCGCCAGGGCTGATCTGCAGCCGAAACCGAATTCATCCTCCGTTCAGGCCAGCGCGTGTGATAATGTCACATCGTTCCTGGCGAGGAGGAAATGATGCGCACCATCGGTATGGTCTCACTGTCCGCTTTGATCCTTACAGGCCTGCCGCCCGCATCGGCGCCGCCGGCGCCGGCCGCCGAAGTTCAGCGCGGCGAGCGCGCGGCGCGAATCGTCCGGGGCGAAGACCCAGACGCCCGCTGCCGGCCGTTCCTCGAAGGCTTCCACGCCGATTACGACCGCCCCGGCTACGGCCGCGGTCGCGGCAGCCGCAGCGGCGCCATGGGCTTCGCGCCGCCCCCGCCCCCGCCCCCGCCCCCACCGCCGCCGTCCCCACCGCCGCCGCCTTCGTCGCCGAACGTGTCGGTGGACGAGAGCGCCATTGCCGTCACCGGCTCGCGCGTCGCCCGACCCAACCAGCAAAGCAACTCGCCCGTCACCCAGGGGTTCGTGGGCGGCGCGCCGATGCAGCGCTACATCCCCTCGCCCGAGAATCGCGAGCGCTATCAAGGCGAGGAGGTCGCCGCGGTGCAGGCGGTCGCCGACGCGCCGGTCTCGACCTTTTCGATCGACGTCGACACCGGCTCCTACGCCAATGTCCGGCGGATGCTGAACGCGGGGCAGATGCCGCCCCAGGCGGCGGTCCGCACCGAAGAGATGCTGAACTATTTCCGCTACGATTATCCGGCGCCGCGAGACCGCTCGCAGCCCTTCTCGGTCTCGACCGACATGGCGGTGACGCCTTGGAACGCCGACACGCGTCTCCTCCGCGTGGGCCTGCGCGGCTACGATCTGCCGCGCGCGGGCCGGCCGGCGGCGAACCTCGTCTTCCTGGTCGACGTGTCGGGATCGATGGCCCAGCCCGACAAATTGCCGCTCGTGCAATGCTCGCTGGCTCTGCTCGCCGACCGGCTCAACCCCCGCGACCGGGTTGCGATCGTCGTCTATGCCGGCGCCGCCGGCATCGTCCTCGAGCCGACCTCGAGCCGCGACGCGATCGTCGAAGCGCTGAAGAACCTGACCGCCGGCGGCTCGACCGCGGGCGGCGCCGGCATAAGGCTCGCCTACGACGTCGCTCGCCGCTCGATGATCGACGGCGGCATCAACCGGGTCATCCTGGCGACCGACGGCGACTTCAACGTCGGAGTCACCAACAACGAGGCCCTGATCGACTTGGTCGAACGCGAGCGCGAGGCCGGCATCACCCTGACCACATTGGGCTACGGCACCGGCAATTACAACGAAGCGATGATGGAGCAGATCGCCGACCACGGGAACGGCAATTATTCCTATATCGATAGCCCGCGCGAGGCGCAGAAGGTACTCGACGACGAGCTCGCCTCGACCCTCTTCACCATCGCCCACGACGTCAAGATCCAGGTCGAGTTCAACCCGGCGCACGTCCGCGAATATCGGCTGATCGGCTATGAGAACCGGGCGCTGCGCGAGGAGGATTTCGACAACGATGCGGTCGACGCCGGCGAGATCGGCGCGGGCCATCAGGTGACGGCGCTCTACGAAGTGGTGCCGGTCGATGCGCGGGGCTGGCTGCCTGGGCGGGCGTTCGACGAGAACAGGCGGGTGGCCGCTCCGGGCGGCGGCGGCCAGCGCGGGCAGATGGCGCACCTCAGGCTCCGCTACAAGCTGCCGGGCGAAGACCGGTCGCGGCTGATCGAGCAATGGGTGGGCGCGGGCCTCATCGCCAACGCCCGGCCGGCCGCGGGCGACACCGCCTTCGCCGCCGCCGTCGCCGCCTACGGCCAGCTGCTGCGCGGCGACACCCGCCTCAACGGCTTCAGCTTCGCCGACGCGCGCCGGTTGGCTTCGGCCGGGGCCGGCGGCAATTGGTGGCGGCGCGAGTTCGTCGGCCTCACCGAGCTTGCCGGGCGCCACCGCTTCGCCAGCGCCGAAGGCGGGAAATAGGCGAAATCCCTTCCCCTCGATGGGGAGGGGCAGGGGTGGGGTGAACCTAAGAGGCCCGCTCCGTGCGCGCGGAGACGTTCACCCGCACCCAAACCCTCCCCCATCAAGGGGGAGGGCTTCTAAGGCCAAGATTCACACACCGCACCGGCGTCCAGCGGGCGCGGCGGCGATTCCCCTTCGCCGCGGCGTCTTCGCCGTCATAGGAGACGGGCGTGGCCTCGAGGTCGAGCCACGGATCGTTGAACGCGTTGAGGTTGAGCGTCGCGTAGGCATGCCCGTCGATCTCGGCCAGGGCGCCGACATAGACGCCGCAGACGGCGCACAGGATGTAGTCGGAGGACTGCGTCGCAAAGCGATAGCGGATGACCGGCCCGCCGAGCGTCAGCGTCGCCGATCCGTCCAGATCGCTGACCGTCCGCGCGCCATGCTTCCGGCAGAAGGAACACAAGCACGCGCGCGGTGACAGCGGCTTCTCCGACTTGAATTCGACGCGGATCGCGCCGCAATGGCATAGCCCTTTATGGTGCAGGGGCATGGTGGTCCGTCCCGTCGACGATCGCCGCCCCTCAGCCCCAGCGGTCATGTGGACACATTATCGGGCGACAGTTCCGGCCTCGGTTTGGGATTCCACGCGACACCGTAGAGATGCCCAGGAAGCGGACTCTCCAGTTCCATCCGCAGAATTAGGCTTTCCCCGAACTGCTCGAACCTCTGGGTTATCCTATTGAGTTCGCTCTCCACCTCATAGTCAATCGCCGAAGAATAGCTTGCGACAAACGGGACGATGTCATCGCGGCTCAATCCATATTCTTTGGCGAATCTGAATTCGAGAATTGCCCGCTTAGTTCTATGAATAAATATCAGGCCATCTGCGCATTTATAGTCACCACGGTTCAGATGGATGGGCGCATCGGCGGGCGCCTCATCGAGCCATACCGCGTTAAAGTATCTCGACTCCGCCGTCGTCGAGTATTCTATGAAGTCTCCCTCTTCCGGAGTCGGCACAAGCTTGATGACCGCCTCAATGCCGCTGGGCGTCTGCTTTTCCACCTTCGGCTCGAGTCTGATACCGCGAGAGGAATCGTCCAGCTTCACCTCCCATCGCAGATTCGGAGCGTCGTCGGGAATCTGCGCTGTCACGGTGGTAAAATAACTGGACGGGATTCCCCGTTTCGAAGGGTGCGTATAGACGAGCTTCTTGGTCGTAGAGTATTTCCATTCGAAGTCGTCGCCGTGAGCCCTTAGCTCGGTCATATGGTGAACGTATTCGGCATGTGATTCTGCAACCCCGTAGACGCCGCTCGCTTGATATGGGCCCAAGGCCGTCGTCCTCAACCCGTGGAGGGCCTCAACGGCCTTTTCGACAAACTCTGGACTAGTGATCTTGGAGCGGGAGAAAGGAAGGAAGGTCCCGAAGTTGCTCTTGAATCCGGCGAGGACGACACCTTCTTCGACGATCATCAGGACCGGCGTATCCTTGCCAAAGGCAAAGGATACTTCATCGTGGACAGCCTGCGGCATGTGGAAACCGCCGGCTTTAAGCTCATCCCGCTTTGTGCAAACCGCCACTAATGCCTGCGCAGTTTCTATCTTCTCCTTGGCAACCGCGGGTGGCGGCAGGGCCGAGCCCGTGGAGACGTTAGACGGCTGCAATCCCAATCCACGGCAGATTGCCAGCAACAGATCATTCACCTTCTTGTCCGGGTCGGCAAACGAACAAGAGAAGAAGATTTCGATCTTGGCTGTTTGCATCACCCACCAATCAGATTCACGCGGAAACCGAGGAACCTAGCACGACAATTGGAGAACCCCTAGACGTCCAAATTCGCCACGTTGAGCGCGTTCTCCTGGATGAACTCGCGCCTCGGCTCGACGACGTCGCCCATGAGCCTCGTGAAAATCTCATCCGCCACGTCGGCCTGGGCGACCTCGACCTGGAGGAGGGCGCGGTTGTGGGGGTCGAGGGTGGTCTCCCAGAGCTGGTCGGCGTTCATCTCGCCAAGGCCCTTGTAGCGCTGGACGGAGAGGCCCTTGCGGCCGGCGGCGAGCACCGTTTCGAGGAGCTGGGTGGGACGGTTGATGGCGGTGCCCTTGCGCGCGGCCGGGCCGGCGTCCTCGCTTTCCTCGGCGTCCTCGTTGTCGGCCTGCGTCTCCGGCGCGGCTTCGGCCTCGGCCCGGGCGCCCCGCGGCAGCGGGATCAGCGCCAGCGGATGGGCATAGGCTTCGGCCTGCTTCTCGATCAAAGCGTGGAGCCGCCGCGCTTCCTGGCTTGAGAGGAAGGCGGGCTCGATCTTGTGGTGGTCTGTGACTCCGCGCCAGAGGCGTTCGAGCACATAGCCGCCGTCCTCGGCGACGGCGCCGGTCCAGCGCGCCTCGAGGTCGCCGCGGCCGAGCCAGGCGGCGGCGAAGGCGACCGCGTCGGCGCGCTGGTCGCGGCGCAAGGCGGGGTCGAGCGCGCCGGTCAGCGCCAGCGCCTCGATCACCTGCGGATCGTAGCGCCTCGGCACATAATGCATCAGCGAGCGGACGCGGCGGCCGTGCTCGACGAGGATCCTGAGCTCGCGGCCGGTCCTGGGCTCGCCCGCGCCTTCGAGCCGGCTCGCCTCGGCGCCCGCCTCGATCAGATAATCGTCGAGCGCATTGTCGTCCTTGAGATAGACCTCCGAGCGGCCCCTGGCGACTTTGTAGAGCGGCGGCTGGGCGATGTAGAGGTGCCCGCGCTCGATGATCTCCGGCATCTGGCGGTAGAAGAAAGTAAGGAGAAGCGTGCGGATATGGGCGCCGTCGACGTCGGCGTCGGTCATGATGATGACCTTGTGGTATCGGAGCTTCTCGATGTTGAAATCGTCGCGGCCGATGCCGGTGCCCATCGCCTGGATGAGCGTGCCGACTTCCTTGGACGAGAGCATCCGGTCGAAGCGGGCGCGCTCGACGTTGAGGATCTTGCCCTTCAGGGGCAGGATCGCCTGGACCTCGCGGTTCCTTCCCTGCTTGGCTGAGCCGCCGGCGCTGTCGCCCTCGACCAGGAACAATTCGGACTTGGCCGGGTCGCGCTCCTGGCAGTCGGCGAGCTTGCCGGGCAAGGAGGCGATGCCCATCACGCTCTTTCGGCTCGCCTCGCGGGCCTTGCGGGCGGCCTCGCGGGCGGCGGCGGCGTCGATGATCTTCTGGATGATCGTCCGTGTATGGCCGGGATTCTCCTCAAGCCATTCGGTGAGCTTGTCGGCCATCAGGCTTTCGAGCGGCTGGCGGACCTCCGATGAGACCAGCTTGTCCTTGGTCTGCGAGCTGAACTTGGGGTCGGGCAGCTTGACCGAGACGATCGCGGTCAGGCCCTCGCGCATGTCGTCGCCGGTGAGGCTCACCTTCTCGCGCTTCATCATTCCGGACTTGTCGGCATGGTTGTTGAGCGTGCGGGTCAAGGCGGCGCGGAAGGCGGCCATATGGGTGCCGCCGTCGCGCTGGGGGATGTTGTTGGTGAAGGCGAGGACCTGCTCGTAATAGGAGTCGTTCCATTCGAGCGCGACCTCGATGCCGACCTCGTCGCGCTGGCCGGTGACCGAGATGGGATCGGGGATGAGCGGCGTCTTGGCGCGGTCGAGATAGCGGACGAACGCCGAAATCCCGCCCTCATAATAAAGCTCGACCTCCTTCTTCTCCTCGTGGCGGGCGTCGGTGAGGATCAGGCGGACGCCCGAATTGAGGAAAGCGAGCTCGCGGAAGCGGTGCTCGAGCGTATCGAAATCGAATTCGGTGATCTTGAACGTGTCGGTCGAGGGCAGGAAGGTGACCCTCGTCCCTTTCTTCCCCGGCGGCGCGTCGCCGACCTCCTTCAGGGGCGCCTCGACCTCGCCGTGGCGGAAGCGCATGAAATGCTCCCTGCCGTCGCGCCAGATGGTGAGATCGAGCACCTCCGAAAGCGCGTTGACCACCGAGACGCCGACGCCGTGGAGGCCTCCCGACACCTTATAGGCATTGTCGTCCGACGTGTTCTCGAACTTACCCCCGGCGTGGAGCTGGGTCATGATCACTTCGGCCGCCGACACGCCTTCCTCTTCGTGGATGCCGGTCGGGATACCGCGGCCATTGTCCTCGACGCTGACCGAGCCGTCGGGGTTCAGGGTGACCAGGATCCGGTCGCAATGGCCGGCCAAGGCCTCGTCGATCGCATTGTCGGAGACCTCGAACACCATGTGGTGGAGGCCCGAGCCGTCGTCGGTGTCGCCGATATACATTCCGGGCCGTTTGCGGACCGCGTCGAGGCCTTTCAGCACCTTGATGGAATCGGCGCCGTAGCTTGAGTCATTGGGGGTGGTTGCCATAGTCGATCATATAGGGAATCGGGGTGCGAAACCCAAGGAAAAAGGGCGGGAATCAGCCGCCTTTCACACCGCCGTCCGCGACCGCCAGCCAAGTGGCTTCGCCGCCGATTCCGGCGAAGAGCGACGCCTCCGTTCCGGTCATCCACACCTGCCCGCCGACGGCGCCCAATCGCTCGAACAAGGCGCCTCGGCGGGTGGGATCGAGGTGGGCGGCGATCTCGTCGAGGAGGAGGAGCGGGCGGCGGCCGGTCCGCTCGGCGACGAGGTCGGCGAAGGCGAGGACGAGGCCGATCAGGAGCGCCTTCTGCTCGCCGGTCGAGGCCAATGCGGCGGGCTGGTCCTTGCCGACATGGGTGACCGCAAGGTCGGTGCGGTGCGGGCCCGCGAGCGCGCGGCCGGCAGCGGCGTCGCGGGCGCGGCCGGCGGCGAGATCCGTCGCCTGCCCGCCTTCGAGCGCCAGTCCGGCGCGGGCGAAGGGGCCTTCGGGCGCGCCGGCGAGGCGCGCGGCGAGGGCCGAGACGGTGGCGGCGCGGGCCTCGGCGATCGCGGCGCCATGTTCGGCCATGCGCGCTTCGAGCGCATCGAGCCAGGCTTCGTCCCAGGGCCCCGCCTCGCCGAGCAGCTTGTTGCGCGCGCGCATCGCCGCCTCGTAGCGGGCGGCGTGGGTGGCGTGATCGGGGCGAAGCGCCAGGACCAGCCGGTCGAGGAAGCGGCGGCGGCCCGATGCGGCGTCGGCGAAGAGGCGGTCCATGGCCGGCGTCAGCCAGAGGACCGACAGCCATTCGGAGAGCGAATTGGCCGAGGCCGGGGCGCCGTTGATCCGAACCTGGCGGCGCTCCGGAGCGGCGGCGGCGGCGCCGGTGCCGATGTCGACCTGCTCATCGCCCCCATCAAGGGGGAGAGCCAAGCGCGCCGCAACCGCGAATCCGCCGGCCCCACCCCGCCGCGCCATTTCACCGAGGCCAGCGCCTCTGAGGCCGCGGCCGGGGGAGAGCAACGACACAGCCTCGAGCAGGTTGGTCTTGCCGGCCCCGTTCTCGCCGGTGAGGATGACGAAGCCGGGTCCCGGCGCGACAAGCGCATCCGTATAGGAGCGGAAGTCGCTGAGACTGAGGCGGGCGACGTGCATGCCCTCTTCCTAGAACAAGCGCCGCCGCCTTCCCACCTTGCCGTCATGCGGCTAGGCGAGAGGCGATGAGCGAGGACGGGCCAGGGATCGCGCCGATGGTGGTGGACGGCAACCGCCTGACCCTGCTCGCCGACGGGCCGGAGCGGCTGGAGGCGCTGATCGGGCTGATCGACGGCGCCGAGGAATCCCTTCGGGTCCTCTATTATATCTGGGAGAATGACGCAGTGGGCCGGCGGGTGCGCGACGCCTTGCTCGCGGCCGCCGAACGAGGCGTGCGCGTCTCGCTGCTGGTCGATGGCTTCGGCGCGTCAGGCGCGTCGGCTGGCTTCTTCAGGCCGCTGGTGGAGGCTGAGGCGCGCTTCTGCCGCTTCGTGCCGCGCTGGGGGCGCCGCTATCTGCTCAGGAACCACCAGAAGCTGGCGCTCGCCGACGGCCGCAAGGTCATGGTCGGCGGCTTCAACATCACGAGCGACTATTTCGGCACGATCGAGGAGGGCGCCTGGCGCGACCTCGGCCTCGTGGTCGAGGGGCCCAGCGTCGCCTGCCTGATCGATTATTTCGACGACGTGTTTCAATGGGCGGAGACCGACGACGCCTCGATTCGCAGCCTGAGGCGGGTGCTCAGCCGCCACAGCACGCGCGCCGGGCCCCTGCACTGGCTGTTCGGCGGACCGTCGCGGCGGCTCAGCCCCTGGGGCCGCTCGGTCAAGGCCGACATGCAGCGCGCGAGGCGCCTCGACATCATCGCCTGCTATTTCGCGCCAAGCCTCGCCATGATGCGCCGCATCTTCGGCGTCGCACGGCGCGGCCGGGCCCGGATCGTGACGCCGTCCAAGCTCGATCACCAATGGGCGGTCGGAGCGGCCCGGTTCCTCTACTGGCGCCTGCTTAAGCGCGGCACCGAGATTTACGAATATCAGGCGACCAAGCTCCATTCGAAGCTGATCGTGATCGACGACGTCGTCCATATCGGCTCGGCCAATTTCGACATGCGCAGTCTCTATCTCAACCTGGAAATGATGCTGCGGGTCGACGACGCGCCGTTCGCGGGGATGATGCGCCGCTTCGTCGACGGCGAGATCGCCGACAGCAAGCGCATTTTGCCCGACGAGCATCGCGCCCGGATGGGCCTGTGGAACCGGATCAACTGGGGGCTGGCCTATTTCGTCATGGCCACCGCGGATTATAATGTGGCGCGACGGCTCAATTTCCGGCGCACGCGGCTCGGGAGCAGGTCACAGGCTTCGAGAAGCTAGTCCTTCCAGCCCCAGAACAGGTGGCAGGGCGGGATGTTGAACCATTCGAAGCCGCGATCGATCCGCTCGAAATAAGGCGCCATAAAGTCGCGCGCCCTGGACTTGAACTGGTAGACGAGGAAGGCGCCGCCCGGGCGCAGCGCCTCGGCCGTCGCCTCGGCGATCGCCGGGCCGACGCCGGCGGGAAGAGTCGAGAAGGGGAGGCCCGAGAGGACGTAATCGGCATGGTCGAAGCCGCAATCGGCGATGATCCGCCGAACGTCGGCCGCCGATCCGTTGACCGCGAGCAGCCGGCTGTCGCGGAACTTGCCGCGCAGGTAGCGGACGAAATCGGCATTGGTGTCGATCGCGATCAGGGTCGCGTCGGGCGCCATCCGCCGCAGCACGTGCTCGGTGAAGGTGCCCACGCCCGGCCCATATTCGACGAAGAGCTTGCAGGCTTGCCAATCGACCGGCGCGAGCATCCTGTCGATCGTCGCGCGCGAGGAGGGGATGATCGAGCCGACCATCACCGGATGCTTGATGAAACCGCGCAGGAAATGCCAGAGCGGGCCGCCGCTCGCCTCGCGCGCGAACCGGCGATCTCTCCGTGCTTCGTCCCAGGATGCCGACATGCTTGTTCCAGATTTCTGCGGAAAGATGCCGCGTTGGCAAATCGGAGCGCGATTGGCAACCCGCAAGCGGCCGATTCCCTGTCCCGCGCCCAACGCCCGAGCGCCCAAAATGGGTCCGGGCGATCCGGCCGGCCGGCGGGAAATGGGTGATTTGTGAACGGCTTCGGCCTTTCGCGCGAGCGTTTCGCCTTGCTGTTCGCGGTGATGCTGGTGGCAGCGGCGGGCAATACGGCGATGCAGTCCCTGCTGCCGGCGATCGGCCGCCAGCTGGGAGTCGCGGACATCTGGGTGGCGGTCGCCTTCTCGCTGTCGGCGGTGATCTGGGTGGTGACGGCGCCGATTTGGGCGCGCCGCGCCGACCGCCGCGGCCGGCGCGCGCTGATGCGCCTTGGCCTCTACGGCTTCATCGTCTCCTCGCTGATCTGCGGGCTTGCGCTCGCCGCCGGCCTTGCCGGGCTCGCCGGGCCGATGGTGGTGTTCACCATCTTCATGCTCGGCCGGACGGTCTACGGCGCCCTGGGCTCGGCCTCGCCGCCCGCCGTGCAGGCCTATATCGCCGCGCGCACCGAAGGCGCGGTCAGGACCGCCGCGCTCGCCGCCATCGCATCCTCCTTTGGGCTCGGTACGATCATCGGCCCGGCGATCGCGCCCTTGTTCATCTTCCCGCCGCTCGGCCTGTCCGCGCCTCTGTTCGCCTTCGCGATCATCGCCGCGATCGTGCTCCTCCTGATCGTCCTCAGATTGCCGGACGATACGCCGCGCAGCGAAGCCAGGGGCCGGATCGTCGCCTATCCGGCGATCGGCGGCGCGGGAGCGGAGCGCCTGTCCGAGGAGAACACGCGCTCGGCCTTGTCGTGGCGCGACCCGCGCGTCCTTCCCTGGCATGTGATCGGCACCGTAGGCGGTCACGGCCACGCCATCCTGCTGGGCGTGATCGGCTTCCTGGTGATCGACCGGCTGATGCTGCCGCTCGACCATGCCCAGCAATGGATCGCGATCGTGCTGATCGCGGGCGCCGCGGCGAGCCTGTTCGCGCAATGGTGGCTGATCCCGCAGCTCGGTCTCTCCCCGCGCCAACTCGTCCTCTGGGGCTCGCTGGTCGCCGCCGGCGGCTCGGCGATGACCGGGCTCGGGCAGGGTGTCTACACGCTCACCATCGGTTTCGCCGTGGCCTCGTTGGGCTTCGGCCTGTTCCGGCCGGGCTTCACCGCCGGCGCTTCGCTCGCGGTCGGGCCCGACGAGCAGAACGAGGTGGCGGGACAGGTCACGTCGGTGAACGGCGTTGCCTTCGTCGCCGGGCCGGCGCTGGGGGTGGCGGTGTTCGGGTTCGGCCTGCCCTTGCCCTTCCTGGCGACAGCGGCCCTGATGCTGGGCCTCGCGGCCTGGACGGCCTGGCGGTTCAGGCCCTCGGACTCCGGCGAGGAATAGGGGGTTTCAGTCCTTCGGCCCCCGTGACGTGAGCATGCCCGGCGTGACGAAGCCGATGCCGCCGCCGGCGCCGCGCGCGTCCTGCTTCAGGCTCTCCTGCATCTTTTCATATTCGAGCTCCATTTCGGGTGTGACCGAGGCGCGAGTCTCCTTCAGCGCCCGCTCGAACGCGTCCATCGTCACTTCCTTCGCCTCGATCGAGCCGCGCAGCGCGGTGAGGCCGGCGCGACGGACCAAGTCCTCGAGGTCGGCGCCGGTGAAGCGTTCGCTGCGCTCGGCTAGCGTGTCGAGATCGACATCGCCGGCCAAAGGCATGCTCTTGGTGTGGATGCCGAGGATATGGCGACGGCCGGCCGCGTCGGGGACGGGAACGTAGATCAGCTCGTCGAATCGGCCGGGGCGGAGCAAGGCCGGGTCGATCAGGTTCGGCCGGTTGGTGGCGCCGATCACGACGACCGACTGCAATTCCTCGAGGCCGTCCATTTCAGCCAGGATGGTGTTGACGACGCGCTCGGTCACCTGCGGCTCGCCCATGGAGCCGCCGCGTGCGGGGACCAGGCTGTCGAGCTCGTCGATGAAGATGACGGTGGGCGCGACCTGGCGGGCGCGGGCGAACAGGCGGGCGATCTGCTGCTCCGATTCGCCATACCATTTGGAAAGGAGGTCCGAGGATTTGGTGGCGATGAAATTGGCCTCGGCCTCGCGCGCCGTGGCCTTGGCGAGCAGGGTCTTGCCGGTGCCCGGCGGCCCGTAGAGCAGGAAGCCCTTGGCCGGGCGGATGCCGAGCCGGCGGAACGAATCAGGGTGCTTCAACGGCAGCTCGACACCCTCGCGCAGCCGCTCGCGCGCCTCGTCGACCCCGCCGATATCGTCCCAGCCGACCGTCGGCGCCTGGACCATCACCTCGCGCATCGCCGACGGCTGGACCCGCTTCAGCGCCTCCTCGAAATCCTTGCGGGTGACCGAGAGCGTGTCGAGCACCTCGGGCGGAATCGTGCCCTCCGCGAGGTTGAGCTGCGGCATGATCCCGCGGATCGCCTCGATCGCGGCCTCGCGGACCAGAGCGGCGAGATCGGCGCCGACGAAGCCGTAGGTCTGGCGGGCGAGGGCGGAAAGATCGACGCCCTCAGCCAAAGGCATGCCGCGGGTGTGGATGCCCAATATCTCGCGGCGGCCGCCTTCGTCAGGCACCCCGATCACGATCTCGCGGTCGAAGCGGCCGGGCCGGCGCAGCGCCTCGTCGATCGCCTCGGGCCGGTTGGTGGCGGCGATGACGACGACGTTCTGCCGGGGCTCGAGGCCGTCGAGCAGGCTGAGCAATTGCGCGACCAGCCGCTTCTCGGTCTCGCCGCTGACCTGGCCGCGCTTGGGCGCGATCGAATCGATCTCGTCGATGAAGACGATCGAGGGGGCGGCCTGCGCCGCCTGCTCGAAGAGCTCGCGCAGGCGCTTCTCGCTCTCGCCATAAGCCGAGCCCATGATCTCGGGGCCGGCGATGTGGAGGAAAGTGGCGTCGCTCTCATTGGCAACCGCGCGCGCCAGCCGGGTCTTGCCGGTGCCGGGCGGGCCGTGCAGCAGCACGCCCTTGGGCGGATCGACGCCGAGCCGCTCGAATATCTCGGGGTAGCGGAGCGGCAGCTCGACCATCTCGCGCAATTGGTCGATCGTGCTCCCGATGCCGCCCAGATCGTCATAGGTGACGTCGGCGCGGCGCTTCTCCTTGGTCTCGGTATATTCGGGGCGAAGCTCGATCTCGCTATTGGCGTCGATATGGACGATCCCCTTCGGCAGGGTCGAGACCACGACCAGCCGGATCTCCTGCAGCGCGAATGCGGGCGCGGTCAGCATCTGGCGCAATTCGGGCGGGATGTCGCCGCGCGGCACCTGCTGCTGGCCGGTCGTGGCGACGACGTCGCCGGCGGTGAGCGGCTTCATGCCGAAGCTGCGCTTCAGCGCCTGGGCCGAGCCCTGCAGGCGCAAATTCTTCTGCGCCGGCGCGAAGATTACGCGCTGGGCGGGGCGCGATTCGGCCTTGCGGAGCTCGACGAAATCGCCGGCGGCGATGTCGGCATTGGCGCGCTGTAGGCCATCCAGCCGGATGATCTCGAGCCCCTCGTCCTCGGTATAGGGGCCGACAGCGCGGGCCGGGGTCGAGCGCTTGCCGATCAGCTCGATGACGTCGCCTTCGGCGAGGCCCATCTCGGTCATCACCGCGCGCGGCAGCCGGGCGATGCCGCGGCCGCTGTCGTCGGGCCGCATGGTCGCGACCTGGAGGCGCCTCGGTTTGCGTTCGTCGTCGGCCATCGGCTCACTCTCCCAGGGAAGCCGCCCACATAGTGAGGGCGCATGGGCGATCAAACCGCTCAGCCAGGAAAAAAGGACCGGCAACCGCCGGTCCGCGGCCCGATCAGGGCGTTGCTCAGGGTTCGATCCCGATGGGGCATGGCTTCTCGCGGCATTGGACAGGGACGGAAAAGCCGTCTGCAAGCCTGAAGCCGTCGAGCCGGTGGACGGTGATCGGATCGACGATGAGCGCATAGCCTTCCCATCCGCGCGGGAGACCGAGGATCAGGCCGGCTGCGCCGTTCGCCAACGGCGCATCGCAGCTGGTGGTGATGCTGCTCCGCAGAACTATTTGGGACGCGTGCCGGTCGCCCTGGACAACCTGCCTCACCCGCGCCCGCACGCCCTCCCCTGAATAATTGCGGAGCGTCGATCGATCGATCTCGACGTCGGCGATGAAGACGCCTTCCGGGAGAGGGGCGGGCAGCGCGGAGTGGATGAGCGCAAAACCGGGTGTGCCGGCGCATGCTTCGGCGGCGGCGGAAAGGCCGGCCAGCAACGCCGCGGCAGCCAGGCGAGCGAACCTCATCACGGGCCGACCATATAATCGCGCGCGACGGCGCGGGCAAAAAAATGGGCCGGTCCGGGGACCGACCCAAAAAGTTTTAGGAGAGGATGCCTGTAAGGCAGGATCGTTTTCCCGCTTGCGCGGTTTTTGTGCAAGTGCGAAGGAGACACTCGCGATTGCGTTTGACGCAATCAGGAAATGGCCCATTTGTGGTAGAAAGGGCACGAGGGCGGGCCATGTGCGCCGCACAAACACGATGAAGAGATTGCCTCCGCTCACCGCCGTCGAGGCCTTCGTCCAGACCGCGCGGCTCGGCTCGGTCAAGGCCGCGGCGGAATCGCTCGCTTTGTCCTCGCCGGCCTTGTCGCGCCGGGTGCAGGCGATGGAACGCCATGTCGGCCGGCCGTTGTTCGAGCGGCGGCACCAGGCGGTGCTGCTCAATCCCGACGGCGAGCAATTGCTGGCGGAGATCGCCCCCGCGCTCGACGAACTGGGCCAGGCGATGGAGCGCGCCGCGGGCCATGCCGAGCTGATGCGGCTGAAGCTCGCCGTGCTGCCCCTCTTCGCCTCCTACCGGCTCATGCCGCGTCTGGGCGGGCTCAGGAAGCTTCACCCCGATTTGCATATCGACATCGACACGCGGCCGCACGCTCTGACCCGCCTCGACGAAGGCCTCGACGCCGCGATAGTGCTGGCCCGCGAGGTCGATCCCTCGCTCCACAGCGTGAAGCTCGGCACCGACCGAGTGGTCGCGATCGGAGGCGGCGGGACGCTGGCGTTGGAGCACCCCGCCGAGCTCGCCGGGGCCACCGTTCTGCTTCACCGCGATCTGCCCGACGCCTTCGATTACTGGCGAGAGGCGGTCGGCCTCCCCGGCCTCGAACCCGCGGCGGTCGACCATTTCGATTCGGGCCAGCTCATCCTCGACGCCGCCGCGCAGGGCCTGGGAGTCGCCTTCATGTTCGACATGCACCTCGAAGGCGCGCATGACCCGCGCCTCGCCAAATTGTTCGGAGTCGAGGTGGAGAGCCCTTATTCCTATTTCTTCGCCTGCCGCCGCGCGGCGCTGGGGCGGCGGCCGGTGCGGATCTTCCACGACTGGCTGATCGGGGAGCTGGGATAGGCCGGCTGGGTGGTTGGAAACGAAGCAGATCACAGGTTTGATGTGTCTTTGAATGAAAGGCCGTTGGCGCTGAAGCGTTGTCCGTGACGTGCAGCCGTCATCAGCGTCGGCGCCTCTCTCCCCTCCGCTTGACACAGGGGCGGCCTCCGATAGTTTGCTCCTAAACCGAGGGAGTCCAGAGATGCCTTTGATCCGGATCCTCGCGGTGGGCTTTCTGATAATCGTGTCTCAGCCCGTCCTGGCCCTACAGACATTGGAGCCAAGCCGCGCCAGGCTGAGCCGCGGTGAGCATCAGGTTGTAATCAACGACGTTCGCCTCTGGTACAGGGTGGCTGGTAGGGCGACCGGGACGCCAGTCGTTTTCCTGCACGGAGGCCCGGGCCAAGGCAGCCAAAGTTTCGCCTATTTCGTTGGCCCATTCCTCGAACGTCACAACCGGATGATCTATCTTGACCAGCGTGGCGCCGGCCGGTCTGAGCGTCCCTGGAACGAGGCCTACTCAATCGACCTGATGGTGGACGACCTTGAGGCGCTGCGGCGAGCCTGGCGCGTTCCACGGATTGCCGTTGTAGGGCACAGCTTCGGTACGATATTGGCACTAGAATATGCTTCGAGATACCCGAACAGGGTCGCCCATGTTGTTGTGGCGGGTAGCGCCCCGGACATACCAGCGGCGTTCGACATTCAATGCGCGCAGCTGGAACGTGACGATCCCCCTGCCTACGCAAGAGCCGTCGCGGCGAAACCGGAAGGCTGGACGGCTCGCTGCGACATGACGCGGGCTTATCGCGGCGCGGAGGGCGAGCGGATACTCACCTCCTTCATGTTCCCGAATCCGGAGACTGCCAACCTCCTCAAGGAAGCTGACGAGAGGGGCGGGCTGCGCAATACTGGCGTAGTGGGCGGCGTTTTGTTCCGCCAAGGCCTTCTCACCTATCGCTTCACCCATCCTGAGAATGTCCGCGCCCCACTGCTCGTGATTGCCGGTTCGCGCGATCGGCAGGCTGTGCCGCAGCCGCAGCGAGCACTGGCCAGAGCAGTCTCTAACGGCAGGATAGTAGAGTATGAGGGAGCCGGTCACTTCATGTGGGTCGAGCAACCGGAGCGTTTCGCCAGGGATGTCAGCGCCTTTCTCCACGGGAACTGAATTGAAAGTCCGCTTTCCACCCATTGCGGACATTCACCGGTTGCTCCACTATCCCGGAGCCAGAGCCGGCAGCCGACAGATTTAGGAGGAGCCGGTGGCAAGTGCCCGCGGGAGCACAGCAAAGTGGGCGCTGTCCTTGGCAGGCGCCTCAATCATATTCGTGCCGGTCGGCATCGTACTCCACGAGCTAGGTCACCTGCTTACGGCCCTGGCTCTTGGTTTTCCAAATCCCGAATTCCATTTCAGCGCAGTTTCTCCAGGCGATGTGAGCCAGCAGGCGCAGTGGGAGCTCGGTGCGGTCGGCCTCGCGGGCCCGCTAGTCACCTTCCTGCTCACTGGACTGGGTATAGCCGCACACCGCCGGTGGCCTGATTCTCCCTGGCCATTTGCACTTGCGATCGCGGCAGCGTCTCGTTTCGCAGTGGCAGTGCCGTTCAGCCTGGCGAACGTTTATGTGAGAGCGACTGGGCGGCGCTTGGCACCCCCGGCATTCGATGAGCAAAAAGCGGCGGATGCGCTGGGCTGGTCCGGGGAACTGCTGCTGGGCCTAACTTCCGCCACGGTTCTTCTGGTACTTGGCTGGCTGATTTTCACTCTTCCAAATCGTTGGCTCTCGGTTCCCTCGGTATTGGTTGGGACGGCGTCCGGCTGGGCAGTTTGGATGGTTGGTCTAGGACCTATTATCTTCCCGTAGCCGGATATGTCCGCCACGGGTGGAAAGCGGACAATCCGCCGCAGAACGCGGGGGCCGCCGCGGGTGCGGGCGCTGTAAGGCCGGCCGGACCGACTCCTGCAATAGCGCGCGCGCTATTGCAGGGACGGACTCGGCTAGACCTTGATGCGGCCGATGATCCTGCGCATCGCGGCGCGGGTCAGGAAGCGGCTCGCCTGGGCGCCGATTTTGTTCCTGAAGCCCGGGATCACCACCGCCTTGTTGGCGTCGAGGCCGGCGAGGCCAGCGCGGACGACCGGGGCGGCGGGCATTTTCATCCGCTCCAGCGTCGGACTGTGCGAATCCGCCACGTCGCTGAACTCGCTTTCGGTGGGCCCCGGGCAGAGCGCGCTCACCTTCACGCCGGTTCCCTTCAATTCGTGGTGCAGCGCCTCGGTGAAGGAGAGGACGAAGGCCTTGCTGGCATAATAGACGGCCATGTTCGGACCCGGCTGGAAAGCGGCGGTCGAGGCGACGTTGAGAATCGCGCCGCGCCCGCGCGCGCGCATGGCGGGGAGGACGAGGTGGCAGAGCTCGACCAGGGTGCGGACGTTGAGATCGACCATTTCGCTCTGGCGGCCGAGCGGATTGCCGGCAAACCTGCCGGCAAGGCCGAAGCCCGCATTGTTGATGAGCGTATCGACGGTGAGGCCCTCCGCCTCGAGCGCAGCGATCAGGCTTCGGGCGGCGCCCGGCGGCGACAGATCGGCGGCGAAGATGTGAACGTCGGCGCCGAGCTCGGCCTTGAGCGCCTCGAGCCGGTCGCGGCGGCGGGCGACCAAAGCCAGCGCCTCGCCGCGCGCGGCGCACTGGCGCGCGAATTCCGCCCCGAGCCCGGCCGATGCGCCGGTGATGAGCGTGACCCCGTGCGCCACCCGCGTCAGTCCCTCAAGGACGCCTTGACGATCCGCCCGGGCTCGCGGGGCGGCTCGCCCTTAGGCAGCGCGTCGACATGCTCCATGCCTTCGACGACCTCGCCCCACACGGTGTACTGGCGGTCGAGAAAGCCGCAATCGTCGAGGCAGATGAAGAACTGGCTGTTGGCGCTGTCCGGGTTCTGGGCGCGGGCCATCGAGGCGGTGCCGCGGACGTGCGGCTCGCTGCTGAACTCGGCCGGCAGATCGGGCTTGTCGGAGCCGGACGTGCCGGTGCCGGTCGGATCGCCGCCCTGCGCCATGAAGCCGTCGATCACCCGGTGGAAGGCGACGTCGTCGTAAAAGCCCTCTTCGGTCAGCTCGCGGATCCGCGCGACATGTCCGGGCGCGAGATCGGGGCGCAGCCGGATGACGACGTCGCCGCCGCTGTCGAGATTGAGGACCAGGGTGTTGGATTCGTCGGCCATTTGCATCTCCTTTGGCCGGCGACTTAGGCGCGGTGCCGAGGATGCGCCAGCCCGTATCGACAGGGCCGGCCCTCGGGCCTAGGAAGCCCCCCGGGCAGGCGCGAACGGCAGGAGGGCGAGATGAGCGACAGCGACCTCCAATCGTCCGAAGCCGAAATCTCCGCCGCCGCGGACCGGCACGACGAGGACGACCGGCTGAAGCCCGAATTCGTCAGCGAGGTGATCGAGCGGGTCGAGGCCGGCGACGTCGAGGGCGCGCGGGCGCTGGTCGAGCCGCTCCACCCGGCCGACGTCGCCGATCTGTTCGAGCTTGTCGACCGCGACGCTCGCCGCGCGCTCGCCGCCGCTCTCGCCGACCTGCTCGACGGCGACGTGCTCGCCGAGATGAACGACTGGGTGCGCGACGAATTGCTCGACGCGCTCGAGCCGCACCAGGTCGCCGAGATCGCCGGCGAGCTCGAGACCGACGACGCGGTCGCCATCATCGAGGACATGGAGGAGGAGGAGCAGCGCGCCGTGCTGCGCGCGCTCGATCCCGACGACCGCGCCGCGATCGAGGAAGCGCTCTCTTACCCCGAGGATTCGGCCGGCCGCCTGATGCGCCGCGACGCCGTCGCCGTGCCCGAGCATTGGACCGTCGGCCAGGTGATCGATTTCCTGCGCGCCGGCGAGGACCTCGCCACCGATTTCTGGGAGGTGTTCGTGGTCGATCCGGCGCACCGGCCGGTCGGCACCTGCCTGCTCTCCTGGATCCTGACGACGCCGCGGCGAATCGCGGTCGCCGACGTCATGCAGCGCGAGCAGACCCTGATCCCGGTCGACATGGACCAGGAGGAGGTCGGCCTCCGATTCCAGAAATATGCGCTCATCTCGGTGGCGGTGGTCGATCAGGCCGGGCGCCTGGTCGGCATGATCACCGCCGACGACGTCGTCCACATCGTCCAGGAGGAAGCGAGCGAGGACGCGCTGCTGCTTTCCGGCGCCGGCGCCGAGGGCGACATCAACGAGCCCGTGCGCGACAGCTACAAGGCGCGGGTCCGCTGGCTCGCCGCCAACCTCGTCACCGCCCTGGTCGCCTCGACCATCATCTACGCGTTCGGCGCGGCGATCGAGGAGATGGTCGCGCTGGCGGTGCTGATGCCGATCGTCGCCTCGATCGGCGGCAATGCGGGCACGCAGACCATGGCGGTGTCGGTGCGCGCGCTGGCGATGAACCAGCTGACCCGGTCGAACACCTGGCGGACGATCTGGCGCGAAATTTCGGTGGCGCTGCTGAACGGCGTCACCATCGCCATCCTGCTCGGCCTCGGCGCCGGGCTGGTCTTCGGCAATCCGCAACTGGGCGGCGTAATCGCCGCGGCGATGCTGATCAACATCCTGATCGCGGGCCTCAGCGGCGTCGTCATCCCGATCGTGCTGGAGCGTGCCGGACAAGATCCGGCGGTGTCTTCCTCGGTGTTCGTGACGATGATCACCGATTCGATGGGCTTCTTTGCCTTCCTCGGCCTCGCGGTCGCGACCGGGCTGGTCGGCTAAGCGCTTGATCGAACAGGCCCGCACGCCCATTTCCCAACCCATGCCCTCCCTCCACATCAGCAAGGTCGCGTTCAGCTGCGCGAGCATCGAGACGCTGAAGCGGCGGCTCGAAGCGCGGGTGCGGGACGGGGTGGTGCCGGTCGTCACCCGCTTCCGACCCAAGCGCGAAGAGGAGCTGGTCGGCGGCTCGCTCTACTGGATCGTCAGGCAGCGGATCGCGGCGCGGCAGACGATCCTTGGCTTCGACTTCAGGAAATCGGACCGCAAGACGATCATCCGGCTCGACCCCGAACTGGTGCCGGTACGCGCGACCGCAAAGCGCGGGCACCAGGGCTGGCGCTATCTCAGCTCCGCGGACGCCCCGCCGGACCTGGGCGATGCCCCGGACGGGCTCGATCTGCTGCCGCCCGATCTGGCGGGAAAGTTAGCGGTCCTGGCGCTGATTTGAACCGCCGCAGCGGACCTGGTCGGCGCCGGGGCCGGTCACAGTGCAGGTGGCTCGGCCCGCTATGGTGACGTCGCCGAGGCCGTTCGCCGCGACCGTCGCCGGGCCGTTGACGGTCAGCGCGACCGTGCCGGAGCCGGTGGTGGCGAGGACCGCGTTGCGGGCGATCAGGCGCTCGGCCTCGAGACTGCCCGTGCCCTGGACATCGGCACGCAACACCGCGGCGGTGCCGGAAATGTCGAGCACGCCCGAACCCAGCAGACCGAGCGAGAGATTGTCGGCGGCGACGCCCGTGGCGCGGAGCCGGCCGCTTCCCTCCACCGAGAATTCCATTCGGAGCCCACGCGCGCCGTCCAGATCGAGGCGGGCCGGCCCGATCAGCCGCGCCGACCTTAAGGTCCGGGTGGCGAGCGTGATCGTGACCAGGCCGGAATCGGCGCCGGGATTGCCACCCCAGGCCTGGCGGTTGCGGCGGATGCGCAGGGTCTGGCCCTGAACGTCGATGCTGACGCGGTCGAGCGCCTCGCGGGTGCCGCTCGCCACGGCCGAGGAGGGCCGGCCCGTCGCCAGGGTCACGACGTAGGGCCCCTCCACGATCACCCGGTCGAAGTCGTTGACCGAATAGCGCCGCTCCGCGGCTGCCGCCGGGGCCGTGGCCGCGCAGAGGCCCAGAAAGGCAAGCATGATCCTGACCATGTCAGGACCATGCCGCCAAAAGCTCAGCCGTCAATGAAGAACCGGACCCTAATTGCTGCAGTGGACGTCGCCCGAGCCCATTTTGGAGACGCTGCATCGGGCCGTGCCGGTCACGTTGATGTCGCCCGAGCCCATGATCGAGGCGTCGACCGCTTCGCTGGCGCGCAAGCTGACGTCGCCCGAGCCGACGATCGAGACGTCGGCGCGCCGGGTTTCGAGCGCCTCGGCCGAGACGCCGCCCGAGCCGGCGATGGAGATGTCCGCTTCCTCGGCCTGGCCGGCCGCGCGGATTCCGCCCGATCCGGCGATCGAGAAGCTGGCGCGGCGGGCACGGAGCGCGCCGATCGCCATGTCGCCCGAGCCGCCGATCGAGGCGGCGAAATTCGGCGCCTCGACGCGATCGATCCGCATGTCGCCCGAGCCGCCGATCGACGCCGCGTTGAGCGCCGGCGCGGTCACATGGACAGTGACATGGCCGCTGCGATGGCGCGAGAACCAGCCGCCGCCCCGGCGGCGGTCGCTGATCCTGAGGTTGCCGTTCTCGACGCGGATGTCGAGCCGCTCGAGAGCCTCGGCATCGCCCTCGGCGCGCACCGAGGGCGCGCCGCCGACCGTGACGACAACGTCGTGCGAGCCTTCGAGGCTGACCGATTCGAACGCGCCGACCTCAAAAGCGCGCTGGCCCTGCGCGCCGCTCGGCCGCTCGTCGCCCTCCCGGGCGCCGGCGGAGCAGGCCGCCGCCAGGATCGCGATCGGGGCGATTGCCAGAAGATTGCGCATCATCGTTCTCCCTAGCTGTATTATTGTGATAATACACACCCGTCGCGGCAATTGCAACGGAAAAGGGCGGCCCGTCGCCGGACCGCCCACTTTCTCTCCGAGCGGGGACAGTTACATAACTGTCCCCAAGCCTGCGTCAGGCGTCGACCTTCACCTTGTGGTGGAGAACCGCCGCCTTGTTCAGAATCTCGAGCAATTTCTCGAGCGCCGCTTTCTCGTCGATCTCCTCCATCGCGCCCAGCTCGCGGGCCAGACGGGTGGAAGCCGCTTCGAAAATCTGCCGCTCGGAATAGCTCTGCTCCGGCGCATCGTCGGGCCGGAAAAGGTCGCGGACCACTTCGGCGATCGACACGAGGTCGCCCGAATTGATCTTCGCCTCATATTCCTGGGCCCGCCTCGACCACATGGTGCGCTTCACCCGGGGCTTGCCCTTCAGCGTCGCCAGCGCCTCCTGCATGGTCTTGTCCGAGGAGAGCTTGCGCATGCCGACGCTTTCCGCCTTGTTGGTCGGAACGCGCAGCGTCATCTTCTCCTTCTCGAAGCGCAGCACGTACAGCTCGAGCTGCATGCCCGCGATGTCGGTGCTCTGCAGCTCGACCACGCGGCCGACGCCGTGCTTGGGATAAACGACATAATCGCCAACGTCGAAGCTCAAGGCTTTCGTTGCCATCAATTGAAACCTTCCTTGGAATCTCGCCGCCAGTGCCGGAATGAACGCATCTGCCCCAAGAGACGCGGGTTCCAAGCTTCCGTTTGCGCGGCAATTCTTTCGTTGATCACCGGGTGCGGATGCAAAGGCATCCGCTTCGATGCCCTGTCATATAGCAGGAAATGCGCCGGAAATCTAGGGTTGCGGCGTCCGGCCCCGCGACCGCATCGCATCGAGGCTCCACGGCCCCGGCCCCGCCACGCTGATGTAGAGGAAGACGAAGCAATAGAGGATCGCCGCGTCGCCCATATTGTTGACCGGGAAAAAGTCGCGCGGGAAATGGGCGTACCAATAAGCGACCGCCATCGTCCCCGAGGCAAGGAAGGCGGCCGGCCGGGTGAACAGGCCGAGCGCGATGAGCAGGCCGCAGAGGATCTCGATGATTCCGGCATAAGCGGCGAGGTTGGCGAAAGCGAGGCCGCTTCCCGCCGCCTCCCCGGGCGGGAAGCTCAGGAGCTTCTGAGTCCCATGTTCGAGGAAGATCAGCCCCGCCACGATCCTGAGGACGCTGAGCAGCATCGGCGGGTAGGGCGAGCCGCGCATCAATCGCCTTCGCCGGGCTCGGGCGTGAAATATTTCTCGAACTTGCCGTCCTCGCCCTTATGCTCGTCTGCGTCGGCGGGGCTGTCCTTCTTGCGGGTGATGTTGGGCCATTCGGCGGAGTAAGTGGTGTTGACCTCGAGCCATTTCTCCAGCCCGGCCTCGGTGTCGGGCAGGATCGCCTCGGCCGGGCATTCGGGCTCGCAGACGCCGCAATCGATGCATTCGGAAGGGTTGATGACGAGCATGTTCTCGCCTTCGTAGAAGCAGTCCACCGGGCAGACCTCGACGCAGTCCATATATTTGCAGCGGATGCAGGCATCGGTGACGACGTAGGTCATGACAAACTCTCTCCCCGGCAGCCGTCCCTAATCCGCGCCCGGCGCGCCCGTCAATTCGGAATAGAGGGCGCGCGCTTCGGCGGGCGGTCCGCGGCGGAGGGGGAGGGCCTCGATGCGGAGCAGGCGAACCTCGCCGCGCTGGGCGAAGCTCAGCACGTCGCCGGCGCGGACGGGCGTGTGAGCGCGGTCGACGACGCGGCCGTTGAGGCGCAACCGGCCCTTTTCGGCCATCTCCTGGGCCAAAGCGCGAGTCTTCACGATACGGGCAAACCAGAGGAACTTGTCGAGCCGCAGGCCCTCAGCCACGCCTCAGCTCCGCAAGGGCCGCGAAATGGGCTGAGCCCGGCTTTTCCGACCGGGGCTGCCGCCGCCGCTCCCGGCCGCGCCAGATCCAGTCCTTGGCCTCCTCGCCCGGGCGGAAGCCGATGTCGCGCATCAGTTTCGCCAGGCTCTCCGGCCTCAGGCCGAGCGAGGTGACCAACGCCGCATCGATGGCTTCGCCCTCCTTCGGCGCACGCGCTTCATGGGCGCGGGCCGCGATCTTTTCGGCCATGTCGACCCGGATCATCTGCGGCCCGGCGGCACGGAAGCCCAATCGGGCCAGCAAGGCGCGGTCCGGGGGCGCCGGCAGCACGACCGAGTTTTGCGGAGGCAGCGCGGGCATGGCGAGGCCCGCCGCGGCCGCTCGGAAGGCGGCCCGCCAGCGCATCGCCTCGGGCTTCAGCACCGCGGGCAAATAGAGATCGAGCGCGCCGATGCGGACGCCGAGGCGGGTCACAGACCGCCGCTGCTCCCGGTCCAGCGACGCCAGCGGCCCGGCCACCGCGTCCCGCGCGGCGATCCCGCCTTCGTCGACCAGCATGGCGAGCAAGGCGCGGACCGGCGCCGGCGCGGCCGGGTCCTGGGCGGCGCGGCCGGCGGCGCGCAGCGGGGCCAGGACCGCCTCGGCTCCGGCGCGCAGCCAGTCCTTCAGCCGAAGGATGACCGCCTCGCGGCCTTTATCCGACACGCGGTCGATCCGCCGGTCGAGCAGGATGCGCGGCGAGAGCAGGTTCTTGCCCGGCCCGAGCCTGGCCACTTCGTGCCCGCGCCAGAGGATGGCGACCGGGTGGCCGGCCTCGGTGCGGAGCGAAAAATGATCGTCGGTGTCGGCGACCAAAGCGGCCGCGCGCTTCTCATATTCGCCGCCGAGGCGCCGCTCGGCGGTGGCGAGCAGCATCTTCCTGTCGGCATGGCGGGCGGCGGGATCGACTTCGAAGGCGAAGCCCTGCAGCCGCCCGATCGCATAGGAGCCGACGCTGACCTCGCCCTCGGCGTCGACGATGACCGGGAACTCGCCCGCGCCTTTCTTGCCCAGGTCGCGCATCAGGACGGACGTGCGCCGGTCGACGAAGCGCTGAGTAAGCCGCTCGTGCAGCGCGTCAGACAATTTCTCCTCGACCGCCATGGTCCTCTCGGCCATCGCCACCGGCGCGCCGAGCCAATCGGCGCGATGGGCGATATAGGCCCAGGTGCGCACACCCGCGATCCGGTCGGCGAGCGCGTCTATGTCGCCCTGGACGTTGTCGAGGCGCGCGACCTGCTCCGCGTACCACCCTTGCGGTATGCGGCCGTCGCCTTCGCTCAGATGGGTGAAGACGCGCGCCACCAGCCGGGCATGGTGCTCGGGCCCGGTCTTGCGGAAATCGGGAAGGCCGCAGGCCGCCCAGAGCCGGCGGACCAGCTCGGGCGTGGCCGCGCGCGCGTGGACCTCCGGATCGGCGGCGAGCAGCTTCAGGACGGCGAGGTCGACCGCCTCGGGCGCGGCCCGGACCTGGCGGCGGACGGGCTTGCGCTCGAGCGAGCCGATCAGCGCCTCGACGGTGCCGAAGTCGAGCTCGCTCTCCCGCCAGTAGACGAAGTCGAGCGGGGCGAAACGATGCTCCTCGATCGCCTCGATCTCGTCGGGGCGGAATTCGGCGAGCGCGTCGCCCGCCAAGGTGAGGCTTCCGAAGCTGCCGTCGCGCTGGTGGCGGCCGGCCCGGCCGGCGATCTGAGCCATCTCGGCCGGAGTGAGCCGACGGCGGCGCTGCCCGTCATATTTGGAGAGGCCGGCGAAGGCGACATGGTCGACGTCCATGTTGAGACCCATGCCGATCGCGTCGGTGGCGACCAGATAGTCGACCTCACCAGCCTGGTACATCGCGACTTGGGCATTGCGCGTGCGCGGTGAAAGGGCGCCCATCACCACCGCCGCGCCGCCGCGCATCCGGCGCAGCATCTCGGCAACCGCGTAGACCTGCTCGGCCGAGAAGGCGACGATCGCCGAGCGCGGCGGCAGCCGCGACAGCTTGGCGGGCCCGGCATAGCTCAGGGTCGAGAAGCGCGGGCGGCGAACGATCTCCGCTTTGGGCAGCAGTGCCCGCACCATCGGCTTCAGCGTCTCGGAGCCGAGGATCATCGTCTCCTCGCGGCCGCGTGCATGGAGCATCCGGTCGGTGAAAACGTGGCCGCGCTCGGGATCGGCGCCCAGTTGCGCCTCGTCCAGGGCGACGAACGCAAAGCTTCGCTCCAGCGGCATGCTCTCGGCGGTGCAGCAGAACCAGCGCGCCTGATCGGGCAGGATTTTCTCCTCCCCGGTGATGAGCGCGACCTGGTTCGCGCCCTTCAATTTCACCACCCGGTCGTAGATCTCGCGCGCCAGCAGGCGCAGCGGAAAGCCGATCATCCCCGAGCTGTGGCCGCACATCCGCTCGACCGCCAGATGAGTCTTGCCCGTGTTGGTCGGCCCCAAAATGGCCTTGAGCGGCGCGTCCATCGGCCCAAGATCGGTCGGCCGGCGCCAAAGCGCAACCTTTTCCGCCGCTTGAATCGGCGACTCCGCTCGTCCGGCCGCCTGTCCGCTTCACCGCAAGGAGGGCGCGCAAGTAGATTCCGTAATTTGACTTTAACCTGTTTTCTTCACAACCCTCACCACCTGCCGAGCGGGGTGCGCGGCGGGGGGTTTCAAGAGCGCGCGAGGGGCGGACAGCCTTTGTACCAGGTCAACGATATCGGCGCGGGATCGGGCAGCGGAGCCGCTGCCCTTGTTCTCGATCGCGGCCTCTACCGCGCGCCGGCCCGTCCCGCCTTCGGCCAGCGGGCGGGGGACGCGCGCAGGAACGCCGCCGAGATCGACCTCGTCGTCGATCTGGGCCAGCGGATCGGCTCGGGCGAATGGTTTCGCGGCCTCCTCACCTGCACCGCGCTTTGCTACGCCGCCTGGTCGCTGGGGCCGAGCTTCGTGCCCCTGCCGGGCGCATCGCCGATGCCCTTTCCCGACGCCCAGTTCGAGGAATCGCGCGCGCTGGCCATCGCTCCGCTCGCTTACGGCGCCGACACCGGCCGCCGGATGGCGCCGACCGACGCGGTCGAGCCGCTGGCCGAGAGCCCCGAGCGGCCGATCATCGATCTACGCGCCACATTGGGCCGCGGCGACGGCTTCGCCCGGGTGCTCGAGCGCGCCGGGGTCGCCGGCGCCGAGGCCGACCGGGTCGCCACCATGATCGGCGAGATCATGCCGATCGGCGACATCCGTCCCGGCACGGTGATGGATCTGAGGCTCGGCCGCCGGCCGAACCGCACCGTCGCCCGCCCGCTCGAGAGGCTGACTTTCCGCGCCCGCTTCGACCTCAGGATCGAAATGGCCCGGGCCGGCGGCGCGCTGACGCTGACCCGGATCCCGATCGCGGTCGACGAGACTCCGCTCCGGATCCAGGGCCGGGTCGGCGCCAGCCTCTACCGCTCGGCCCGCGCGGCGGGCGCCCCGGCGCGCGCGGTGGAAGCCTATATCCGCGCCCTCAATACCCAGGTGAGCGTGCCTTCGGGGATCAATTCCGACGACCGGTTCGACATCATCATCGAGCATCGCCGCGCCGCCACCGGCGAGACCGAGACCGGGCCTTTGCTCTACGCCGGCCTCAACCGGTCCTCCGGCCGCGACCTCCAGCTGATGCAATGGGCGAGCGAGGGCCGCAGCCAATGGTTCGAGGCCTCGGGCGTCGGCCGTCAGAGCGGCGGCTGGCAGCAGCCGGTGCCGGGCCGGGTCACCTCCAATTACGGCCTCAGGATGCATCCGATCCTGGGCTATGCGCGGATGCACCGCGGGCTCGATTTCCGAGCCTCCTACGGCACCCCGATCCTCGCCGTCGCCGACGGCCGCGTCAACGCCACCGGCTGGGCGGGCGGCTATGGCCGGCAGGTGCGCCTGGCCCATGCGAGCGGCATCGTCACCTCTTATTCGCACATGAGCCGGATCGCGGTCTCGCCGGGCTCGAGCGTGCGCCAGGGTCAGGTGATCGGCTATGTCGGCTCGACCGGCCTGTCGACCGGGCCGCACCTTCATTTCGAAACCTATCGGAACGGCGCCCACATCAATCCGCGCTCGGTCCGCTTCGTCGGCCGTGCGCAGCTCTCGGGCGGCGAGCTCGCCAGCTTCAGGAGCCGGCTGCGCGGCCTGCTCTCGACTCCGCTCGGCGCGGCGAGGACGCAGCAGGCGTCGGGGGCCGGAGCGAGCGCCAGCACGGCGCGCACGGCGCCCTGAGCCGTCATCCCGGCGACAGCTGGGATCTCTTTCTTCCTGATACAGATCGCAAGACAGAGAGATTCCAGCTTTCGCTGGAATGACGAAGCTACCGCCCCTGCGCGCGCCAGCGCTTGACCACCCGGGCCACCATCGCCTCTTCCTCGCCGGTCTGCTTCCACAGCAGCGAGAAGTGCGGATCGGACGAAGCGGGACAGCGGTCGCGCTCGAGATCGTCGAACGAGACGCGGATCGGGATCGAGACGCCTTCGCCGCAGACGATGCACTCGCGGTTGCGCAAGGCCGGGATGACGTCGAGGAAGCCGCGCGAGCCTTCCGGCATGGCGCTCTTCACGAAAGCCTGGTCGCGGTCGTTGTTGAGGCGCATTGCGATGATCGTGCCGCATTGCGAAAGCACGCCCTCGGCAAGGTCGGACGGGCGCTGGGTGATGAGGCCCAGCGACACGCCGTATTTGCGGCCTTCCTTGGCGATCCGCTCGAGGATCTTCCTGACCGCCTGGCCGCTCGAGGTCTTGTCCGACGGGATGTAGCGGTGCGCCTCCTCGCAGATGAGGAGGACGGGGCGCTGCGCCTCGCTCCGGGACCAGATCGCATAATCGAAAACCAGCCGCGAGAGCACCGCGACCACCACCGAGACGATGTCCGAGGGGACGCCCGACACGTCGATGATCGAGATCGGCTTGCCCTTGGCGGGCAGGCGGAAGATCTTGGCGATGAACGCGCCCATCGAATCGGCGACGAGCATGCCTGAGAACATGAACTGGTACCTGGGATCGGACTTCAATTCGTCGATCTTGGTCTTCAGGCGCATGTAGGGCGCGGTGTCGGTGGCCTTGTTCAAAAGCCCCATTTCGTGGGTGATCGCGTTGGTGAGATCCGACAAGGTGTAGGGGATCGGCGAATCGACGGTCAGCTTGGAGAGCCCCTCGGCCGCGCGGTTCTTGGCGCGCGCCTGCAGCAGGCATTTGGCGAGGATGTCCATGTCGCGCTGCCGCTCGGCGCCCGACGAGGTGACGAACACCTCGGTATGCTCCTCGAAGTTCATCAGCCAGTAAGGCATTGCGAGATTGTCGACGTTGAACAGCTCGCCATGGCCCTTGAACGCGGCCGAATATTCGCCGTGCGGATCGACCATCACGATATGGCCTTCGGGCGATTCGTCGCAAATCCGGTGCATGATCAGGGCCGCGGCCGTCGATTTGCCGGTTCCGGTCGAGCCCAGCAAAGCGAAATGCTTGCCGAGCAGCGGATCGATGTAGAGCGCCGCGCGCACATCCTTGGTCGGATAGACGGTGCCGATCTCGATATGGGCGCGCTCGTCGGCGGCGAACATCTGCTTCAGATCCTCGGCGGAGACCGGATAGACCTTGCTGCCGTGGATCGGATAGGAGGTGATGCCGCGCTTGAAATTGACCAGCCGCCCAGTCTGCCTGTCCTCGTCGCCCTCGCCAAGGAAGTCGATCTCGGCGGTGACTGCGCCGGCTTCGGAATCGGTGACCTTGAGGCTGCGGACGTTCGCCAGCAGCCAGCGCCGGCCCGAGGCGATCTTGATCTGGCTGCCGACCTGCCCCGACATAGCGATGCTGGGATCGGCATCGCTGCCCAATTCGATCAGCCGGCGCTCGACGATCTCGGCCAGGGCGCCGCTGCCGCCGATCGCGATGACATGGCCGATCGCTTCGTGGTGCGAAACCAGGGGCTCGTTCCTGGGCGGAGCGCCGCCGCCGGCGTCCGGCCCGTCGTCGCGCGGGGGGAAGCTGTGGAGGTTGATCGCGTCGGTCATGCGTGGGCCTTCTGGAGAGGGTCACGCAGCTCTAGGGCAATAGGGTAAACAAGTGCTTTCCGCGCCTTAGCGCCCTATGCGTAGCGCCGCTGGAAAAGGGCGCTCGCCGCCCAGCCGAGCAGCAGCGACAGCGCGACCGCGACGATGCCGTAGGCCAGCGACCATTGCTCGGCCGCGTCGGCGACGAACCGTTCGAAGCCCAGTTTCTCGATCCTGATCTCGCGCGCGGCCCCGGCGATGACGCGGCCGTCCTGGACGAGGAAGGTCTCGGCGGTATAGGTGCCCACCGGCACGCGCGCCGGGATGAAGATGCGGGCGCGATAGAGCACGCCCTCGCTGATCTCGACCCCGCGCGGATATTCCGCGTAGAGCTGGTGGCGGCGTCTCAAATCGATGAAGCCGCGCTCGAACCGGCGCTGCACGTCCGCCGCTACGCCGCCGCCCGGGGAGAGCTGCAAATTGTTGAGCCCGAGCTCGTAGATCGAGGCGGTCCGCTCGTCGACCAGCCGCGCGAGCGGTCGCGACGAGGCGACGGCATAGAAAGCGGGCGCGGAGCGGAAGCGCACCCGCTCGACGTTCATCCAGATGCCGGCCACTTTCTGCTTTTCCCTCAGGACGATCCGCTCGAGCGGGCCTTTCAGGACCACCGCCACGTCGGGCGCCTGGGACGGCGTGCGGCCGCCCGGATAGAGGATCGCGCCGAATAGAAGCAATTCGGCCCCCGAGAAGCTGTAACGTATCTCGATGTGGCGCTGCGACACGTCCGGGACCAGCCGCGGCTGCGCCAAACCGAGCAGCAAGGGCGAGAGCAGAGCGAGGACCAGGGCGCCAGGCCCCCTCACAGCATCTGCACCGAGTAGATTTCCTCGGGCCGCCAGCCGAGCTGCAGCGCCATCCGGAAGGCGACGGCGAGGACGACGATGGCAAGCACCATGCGCAGGAGCTCGGGCTTCATCTTCTGGGCGAGGCGGGCGCCATATTGGGCGCCGATCACCGAGCCGAGAAGGAGCAAGCCGGCGAGGACAATGTCGACCGAGCGGGTGGTCGTGGCGTGAACGATCGTGGTGACCGCGGTGACGAAGAGGATTTGGAGAAGCGAGGTGCCGACCACCACCGCCGCCGACATGCCGAGCAGATAGATCATCGCGGGCACCATGATGAAGCCGCCGCCAATGCCGAGGAGAACGGTCAGTAGGCCCGAGACGAAGCCGAGGCCCAGGGGCGCGAGCGGCGAGATATAGAGGCCGGAGCGGTAGAAGCGCCAGCGGAAGGGAAGCATGGCGATGAGCGGGTTGTGCCGGCGGGCGGGCCGGGCGCGGGCGCGGGCGCTAGGCTTCAGCATGCCCAATGTGGTCGCCGATTCCCGCGCCATCATGAGGCCGATGCTGCCGAGGAGGAGCACGTATAGGATGGAGATGACGGTATCGATCTGGCCCATGTCCTGGAGGACGCGGAACAGGAACCCGCCGAGGATCGCGCCCATGACGCCGCCGGCGATCACCACGAACCCCATCTGGGCGTCGACTCCCCGGCGGCGGCGGTGGGCGAGCACGCCCGAGATCGAGGTGCCGGTGATCTGGGTGGTCGCGGAGGCGACCGCTACAGGGGGCGGAATGCCGTAGAAGATCAGGATCGGAGTCGTCAGAAAGCCGCCGCCGACGCCGACCATGCCGGTCAGCAGCCCGACCAGCCCGCCCAGGCCGACGATCACCAGAGCGTTTACCGACAGGCCCGCGATCGGCAGGTAGATATCCATGGGGCCGCGACCCTAACGGCTTATCGCGGGACGCGGAAGGCGCGGACGGATCAAAAGTCGGCGGCGAGGATGAGCGCCGGCCCGGAGCCGGGGACGGCGTCGCCGGCAATGCGGAAGCGCCAGTCGGCCTGGAGCCGAAAATTGGCGCCGCGGACCGGCAGCCGCCAGGAGGCGGACGGCCCCGCATCGAGGCGCGAGACGCCCGGCTGCGCCGCGCCCCAGGCGCCGCCGCCGATCTCGACCGGGCCCAGGGACCGGAAGACGCGGACCGAGCCGTCGATGAACGGATCGCGCGCGCGGACGCCGACGAGCCCGGCCTGCCCATAGGCGTCGATCCTGAGCCCGCGCGCCAGATCGCGGCCGGCGCCGCCGTAGAGGGTCGCCGCGAAAGCGGAGCGGCCGTCGCTTCCGATCGCCTGCCGCCGCTCGGCGAGCAGGTGGATGGGGAGCCTCGCCGACGGTCGCCAGTCCAGCCCGGCGCCGGCCTCGGCGGCCCCCGTCCGGCCGAGCGGTGCGTAGAGCCGCCCGCTCAGCGCCAGCCCGCCGCCCAGCCGGTAGAGGACGCGTGCCCCCGCCTGGCTGCCGCCCAGCGTTCCGCCCGGGGCCAGCGTCGGCCGGCCGCTCTCGTCGCGGATCAGCAGCCAGGCGGAGACGGACCAGCGCCGCGACCTTGGCAGCAAAATCGGGGTCGCCCGGGCTTCGGCCCCGGGCACCGGGGAGGCGGCAATCGGGGGCGATGCGGGTCCGGGCGTGGCCGAGAACGGGGCACGGGCAGTGACGGGATCCGCCCTGCCGGTGACCGGCGGGACCAAGCGACCGGCGATGCGAGCCCGACCCGCATCCAGCGGCCGCGCGGACATTACAGGCCTTTCCGCCGCCGGTTCGGCGGCACGCGCCTGCGAAACGAGAGCGGCCACCGCGGGCGGTTGCGCCTCTGTCCACCAGCCCGGCGCGAGCATGGCGGCGCGGCCGCAAATCCACAGGCCGACGACCAGCGCGAGGAAGCGGAGCGGCGGCGGGACCTTCATTCAGCCGGGAGCTGATCGGGAAAGGCATGCGCGGTCTTGTCCCACCATGGCGCGCCGGTCCGGCGCAGACCGAGATAGCGGGCGAGCGCGCGCCGCGCCGCCATCATCGCGATGATGTTGCCGACGAGGGTGCGCGGCAGGGCGCGCAGCCCCTCGCGCCAGCCGTATGAGGCCGTGACGAAGCCGAACCTCATTCCCAGCCGCCACAGCAGCAGCCCCGAATTGATCGCGATCAGCATGGTCAGGACCGGTCCGAAGGGCTGCAACGTCCAGCCGGCGAGCAGTTCGGCCGCCAGCAGCAGAACCCACAGGATCAGCGCCAGATAGGCCGCGCTCAGGACCAAGGCGGCGAGCAGCGACTGGCGGTCGCGCAGCCGCATCCAGCGCTCGGCGAGGCCGCCGCTCCAGCCGAGCCGGTCCCAGCCCGTCAGGGCGATGCCGGTCATCCAGCGCGTCTTCTGCGCGACGGCGGCGTCGAGCGTGGCGGGAAAATATTCGCGCGTCGCCACCGTCGGTCGCCCGGGCCCGCCGCGCAGCCGGACGAACGCCGCCCGCCGCCCGGCCGCCTTGATCCTGAGGCCCAGCTCATAATCCTCGGTGAGGCTGTCCGGATCGAACGGCGCTCCCCGCGCATCCGCGAGCGCGGCGAGCGCCTCGCGCGAGACCGCGCAGCCGACGCCGGCGGAAGGCAGGCCAGCGCCGATCGCCACGCGGACGACGAGCTCCTTGCCGTGCGATTCCGCGAACTCGTCGGCATAATGCGCGCCGATCCAGCGCGAGGCGGGATCGATCAGCGGCAGGACCGGCAGTTGGACGAGGTCGAACCGCTCGATCAGCGCATCGAACAGCGAGAGCTCGGCCGAATGAACGACGTCCTCGGCGTCGTGCAACACCACCGCCTTGAAGCGGACCCCGTCCACCTCCTCGTCCTCGATCATCCGCTCCCAGATCCGGTTGAGGCAATCGGCCTTGCTGGTCGGCCCCGGCGCCGGACCGATCACCAGACGGAGGCGCGCGCCGGCGGCCGCCAGCACCGCCGCGATCGTCGCGGAATCGTTGGGATAGCAGCCGACATAATGGACATGGTCGGTGCCGGCGAAGGCGTCCCGCGCATGCGCGAGCATGGCGCCGATCACCGCCGCTTCGTCCCAGGCCGGAGTGAAGATGGCGAGCCGGCCCGGCCTTTCGGGCGCCGGCAGGGCCGCCATGCCGGCGCCCCGCGCTCGCTTCAACCGAGTCCAGAACCAGATCAAGTCGACGCCGAGATCGCTCGCTCCAAGCAAGAATACGCCGACCGCGGCGAACAAAGCCGCCTCGCGCATGACGAATTCACAAGCCGCGAAGAACAGAGCGGGAATATCCAACGTTCCACTCCGATTCGGATGAAACTTATCATCCGATTTGGAGGAGAGTTGCGCAAGAATTTTCTAAAAGAGCGGCGCGCTCCATTCCGGATCAGTCTGAGCGCCGCCGGCGCGGGGTTTCCGCCGTTTCGGATGCAGCTTCGCGCGACCCGCCGGCGGTCGCGGCGCAGCCTCCCCTCAGGGGAGACTCGCCATGAGGCGCCGGACCTTGCTTCGCGTTTTCGCGCTGTTCCTTGCGGTGCTTGCCGCCGCGGCAGGCCCGACCCCGGCTTCAGCCGCCAATTGCACCGCGGTCGAGCGGGCCGCCGCCAACGCACAGCTTCGTCTCAACCCGCGCGACCAGAGTGTCGCGATCACCACCCATTTGCCATGGGGCGCGCCCCGCGCGACGGCGCCGGCCACCAACGAGAGCGTGCTGGCGCAGCGCGACTATGTGATCGGCTACGACGCCGATCTCCGGGTGCCGCTCTGGACCGCGGAACGCGTCGTCGCCACGCGGATCGGCAAGGTCGAGCGGGAGGATTGCTTTCGGGCCGATCCGCGCCTCGACGCCGCGAACGCCTCGACCCCGGCCGATTATGACGAGCCGATCTACGACCAGGGCCATCTGGCGGCGTTCGCCAACCAGTCCTCATCGGAAATTGCCGGCCATAACAGCTTCATCATGTCGAACATGGCTCCCCAGACCTGCCAGTTCAATCGCGGCATCTGGCAGATCCTCGAAGGGATCGCCCGGCTCTGGGCCGCCGAACGCGGCACCGTCTACGTCCTCAGCGGAAGCATCTTCGACCGCGACGGCAACGGCGCCCGCGACGCTGATTCCTCCGCCCAGCACATGCGGTCCAGGAACGGCGGAGAGCGGGTCGCAATCCCCTCGGCCTTCTACAAGATCGTCACCTATCGAAGGGCCGACGGCAGCCTGGCGACGCTCAGCGTCATGATGCCGCACAACGAGGCCAATCCGGACGGCCCCGCCGCGCTGCGCTATATTCAGGACCACGTCACGACTGTCGCCGCGATCGAGGCCCTCACCGGGCTCGATCTCTTTCCCGGCGCCTCGGACCTGGGCGAGTCGGCCGATTTGTGGCCGTTCACCGGCCGCCAGCCCCGCTCGCTCTGCAACCAATGAACGGCGTCCCCGAAATTCCGTTTTCCTAGCCGGCCCGAATTCGCCATGGAGCGGGGATGGGCCTTGCTCGCATCTTCCTCGCTGCTTTCTCGTCCACCCTGCTCGCCGCGGCCGCGCCCTTGTCGCCGCCGCAGCGGGACAGTCTCGACGCGGTGGCGCGCGATTATGTCCGGCTGACGCTCGAGATCGGCGAGCGCGATCCGGGCTATGTCGACGCTTATTACGGCCCCGCCGAGTGGCGCGAGGCGGCGCGCGCCAATCCCCGCTCTACCGCCGATCTCGCCGCCGCCGCCGAGGCGATGAAACGGCGCCTCGAGGCGGTTCCGGCAGCGCGCGGCGGCCTCGAGGCGCGGCGCAAGGCGTTCCTGCTCGCCCAATTGACCGCGGCCGGCTACCGGCTCCGCCTCGTCCAGGGCGACACGCTCAGCTTCGCTGAGGAGGCGTGGGGGCTTTACGGCGTCCGCCCCGAGCTGCGTCCGCTCGACCATTACGACCCGGTCCTCGCCCGGATCGAGCGGCTGGTGCCCGGCGCCGGCACGCTGGCCGAGCGGGTCGAGGCCTTCGCCGGCCGCTTCGTCATCCCGCCCGCCCGGCTCGACGCGGTGATGCGCGCGGCGATCGCCGAATGCCGGCGGCGGACGGCCCAGTACATCCCGCTGCCCGCGGAGGAGGCGTTCACGCTGGAATTCGTCACCGGCCAGACCTGGTCCGGCTATAATTGGTACCAGGGCAATTACCGCAGCCTCATCCAGATCAACACCGATTTCCCGGTGCGGATGGGCCGTGCGATCGATCTCGGCTGCCACGAAGGCTATCCGGGCCACCACGCCTACAACATGCTCCTGGAGCGCGAGCTGGCGCGCGGGCGGGGCTGGGTGGAGTATATGGTCTACCCGCTTTATTCGCCGCAATCGTTCATCGCTGAGGGCTCGGCCAATTACGGCATCGAGCTCGCTTTCCCGGGCGACGATCGGCGCGATTTCGAGCGGCGAATTCTCTATCCCCTCGCCGGCATTTCGAGCGAGCGGGCCGAGACCTATCTCGCGCTCCAGGCGGCGATCCGCGACCTTGCGGGCGCCCGCTTCACCATCGCCCGCGATTTCCTCGAGGGGCGGATCACGCGCGAGCAGGCGATCGAATTGACCCGGCGCTACCAGCTCGTCAGCCGGGCCCGCGCCGAGCAGGCGATCGCCTTCACCACCCAATATCGCGCCTATGTGATCAATTACGGGCTCGGGCTGGATATGGTGCGGGCCCATGTCGAAGCCGCGGGGTCCGATCGGGTCCGGCGCTGGGCGGCGATCCGCGCCTTGCTGTCCGAGCCGGTCCTGCCGGCCGATTTGGCCGCGCGCTAGGGATGCGCTGCTTCTGGGATCCGCGCCAGCTCGCCCACGCGCCGGCGCTGGAGCTGTACAATGGCGGCTTCGCGCCGTTCGCCGAAAGCCCCGCGCGGGCGCAGGCGATCCTCGCCGAGCTGGGCGCGGTTGAGGCCCCGGTGGATCATGGCGAGGGGCCGCTCCGCGCGGTCCACTTGGAGGCCTATCTCGCTTTCCTGTGGTCGGCGCACAAGGATTGGCGCGCGGAGGGGCGCGACGGCGACGCCAGCGCCTATGCCTGGCCGGTGGTGCGGCGGCGCCCGCTCGACCTTGAGCGGATCGACGCCAAGCTTGGGGCTTACAGCTTCGATGCGTCGAGCCCGATCGCCGAAGGGACCTGGGAAGGCGCCTACTGGTCGGCGCAGACCGCGGTGACGGCGCTCGACGCCGTCCTGGCGGGCGAGCGCTCGGCCTTCGCTTTGTGCCGCCCACCCGGGCACCATGCCGGGGCCAACTATCTCGGCGGCTATTGCTACCTCAACAACGCCGCCATCGCCGCCGAGGCCGCGATCGCCGCGGGCAAGTCGAGGGTGGCGATCCTCGACATCGACTATCATCACGGCAACGGCACCCAGGACATCTTCTATGCCCGGGGAGACGTACTGTTCGTCTCCATCCACGCTGATCCGGTGATGGACTACCCCTATTATTGGGGCCATCCCGACGAGACGGGCGAGGGCGAGGGCGAAGGCGCCACGCTCAACCTGCCCCTGCCGCGCGGCACGGGTCTCGAAGCCTATCTCCCGGCGCTCGATTCGGCGCTGTCAAGGATCGCCGATTTCGCCCCGGACCTGCTGATGATCTCTTACGGCGCTGACACCTATATCGGCGATCCGATTTCGCACTTCCGCCTGGAAACCGCCGACTACGCCGTCCTCGCTCGACGCATCGTCTCGCTCGGCCTCCCCAGTGTGACGGTCATCGAAGGTGGCTATGCCATCGACACGCTCGGCGCCAATGTCGCCTCATTCCTTGAAGGGCTGGAGTGAGATGCCCTCGTCGCCGGTCCTCGAAGCGGCGGCGACCTAATGGCCTTGCTGGCGCGCGGTCGACCCGACGATCTTGTCCATGAGGGCCAGCATCACGCCCGAGATGATGAAGACGGTGTGGATGATCACCAGCCAGAACAGGTGATGCTCCTTGGCGCTTCCCATGCTCTCGGGCGTCAGCGCCATGAAGTTCTTGAGTAGGTTGATTCCCGAGATGGCGACGATCGATGCGATTAGCTTGATCTTGAGGCCGGAAAAATCGACCTTGCCCATCCAGTCGGGACGGTCTTCATGGTCGTGGACCGCCATCTTCGACACGAAATTTTCGTAGCCCGCGAAGAGGACCATCAGCAGCAAATTGCCGGTCAGCGTGATGTCTATCAGCGACAATACAGCGAGCACCGCGTCGGATTCGGTCATCGACAGGGTGTGGGTGGCGATGTGCCAGCTTTCCTGCGCAAATTTGACCAGTAGCATGGCGAGCGCGCCGACCATCAGCAGGTAGAAGGGCGCCATCAGCCAGCGGCTGGCGAACAAGGTCGCCTCCAGCCCGTTCTCGATCCGCTCCCGCAGCGATCGCTCGCTGACCGACGGGTCGGCGGCGGCGGTGATCGGTTCATATTTCATGGGCTCGTCCCCTCGGCTCGCGAGAGGGACTTAGGAAGGAAGGGTTAAGGACGCGCTAACCGTCCGCCCGGTCACAGCTTCTCGGTAAGCTCCGGCACGATCTTGAAGAGGTCGCCGACCAGGCCGACGTCCGCGACCTGGAAGATCGGGGCGTCCTCGTCCTTGTTGATGGCGACGATGACCTTCGAATCCTTCATCCCGGCGAGGTGCTGGATCGCGCCCGATATGCCGATCGCGATATAGACTTCGGGCGCCACGATCTTGCCGGTCTGGCCGACCTGATAATCGTTGGGGGCGTAGCCGGCGTCGACCGCGGCGCGGGATGCGCCTACCCCCGCCTTGAGCTTGTCCGCCAGCGGGTCGAGCAAAGCATGGAACTGCTCCGACGAGCCGAAGGCGCGGCCGCCCGAGACGATGATCTTGGCGCTGGTCAGCTCGGGCCGCTCGGACTTGGAGAGCTCGGCGCCGACGAAGGAGGACAGGCCCTTGTCGCCGGCCGGCGGGACGTTCTCGATCGTCCCCGAGCCGCCCTCCGCGGCGGCTTTCTCGAAGGCGGTGCCGCGCACGGTGATGACCTTCTTGGCGTCGGCGGACTTCACAGTGGCGATGGCGTTCCCCGCATAGATCGGGCGGGTGAAGGTGTCCTCGCTCTCGACCGACAGGATCTCGCTGATCTGCATCACGTCGAGCAAGGCGGCGACGCGCGGGGCGATGTTCTTGCCGGTCGTCGTCGCGGGCGCGAGGAACGCGTCGTGGCTCTCCATCAGCTGGGCGGCGAGCGGCGCGACATTCTCGGCGAGATTGTGCGCATAGGCCGCGTCGTCGGCGACGTGGACCTTGCCGATTCCGGCGATTTTCGCCGCCGCCTCGGCGACGCCGCTTACGCCCTGCCCGGCGACGAGCAGATGGACCTCGCCGAGCTTCGCGGCGGCCGTGACCGCGGCCAGAGTGGCGTCCTTGACCTTGCCGCCTTCATGCTCGACCAGAACCAGCGTCTTCATGCCACCACTCCCAAAGTCTTGAGCTTGCCGATCAGCTCGTCGACATCGGCCACCTTGACCCCGGCCTGGCGCTTTGCGGGCTCCTCGACCTTGACGATGGTCAGGCGGGGCGCGGTCTCGACTCCGTAATCGGCGGGCGTCTTCTGGGCGAGCGGCTTCGATTTGGCCTTCATGATGTTGGGCAGCGACGCGTAGCGCGGCTCGTTCAGCCGAAGGTCGGTGGTGACAACGGCGGGAAGCTTGACCTTCACCGTCTCGAGGCCGCCGTCCACTTCGCGGGTCACTTCCGCCGAGTCGCCCGACACCTCCACTTTGGAGGCGAAGGTGCCCTGCGCCCAGCCGAGCAGGGCCGCCAGCATCTGGCCGGTCTGGTTCGAATCGTCGTCGATCGCCTGCTTGCCGAGGATGACGAGGCCGGGCTCCTCCTCCTCAGCCACCTTGGCGAGCAGCTTCGCCACCGCCAGCGGCTCGAGATCGTCGTCGGTCTGGATCAGGAGGGCGCGGTCAGCGCCCATGGCGAGCGCGGTCCGCAAGGTTTCCTGCGCCCTGGCCGGACCGATCGAGACGGCGACGATCTCGGTGGCGACGCCCTTTTCCTTCAGCCGGATCGCCTCTTCGACCGCGATCTCGTCGAACGGGTTCATGCTCATCTTGACGTTGGCGAGATCGACCCCCGAGCCGTCGGCCTTGACCCGCGGCTTGACGTTGAAATCGATCACCCTTTTGACGGCGACCAGCAGCTTCATTCACAAACTCCTTTCGAACCTCTGCGCCGCGCCCCGTCGCCCGATGCGTTGACGTGCATCCAAAGCATCATGGTCGAGTGCGCTGGGCAATCCTTTCAGCAAAATTCGAGAATGCTTCGCTCGTCGCGGCCGCGAGGGCTCCGGAAACGGCGGCAGCGTCGGACCCGCTGGACACGGGGGCAGGAATGCGTCCCGCGTGCCGACTTGAAGTCATGGCGGGACGAGGGCGGGCGGCGTCGAACCGGCGAAACGTAAAGATAGCTTCCAGCCGGTTGCCCCCTGCCAGCAATGCCGCAAGCAGCCCAACGGCGCTCCGGGCCTCCTTTCCGAACACTCCGACCACGTCCGATACGATCAGTTCCGCATGGCAATGGCCGTGGTGGGGATAAAGGGGTGTACGAGCGCGCTTGTCCATATCCCTGGCAAGACCCTCGCGGTGCCGCACGATCTCAACCGCGGTCCCGGACGGAAACAGCGTTCGCAATTCGGAGTCCGAAAGGGCGAGCGCCCTCGTGATGGGATTATACTGATAGGCACGGGTCGCCGGGTCGTCCGGATTCTGGGGCGTGCCTTGCACACGAACAAATAGACTGGGGCGCGGGGGAGGCGGCGGAACCGTGCCCGTAACGTGCAGGATGCAAGCGGCGCTCGAGTCGGGCTCCTGGGCGGAGGCCGGCTGGGCTATGAAAGCGAGGCCTGCCGCGGCAAAGCTGAGCAGCCTCATGCCGGCACCTTGCTCTTCACTTCCGCGACAATCTTCTTCGCAGCATCGCCGAGATCGTCGGCCGGCACGATGTCGAGGCCGCTGTCCGCGAGGATGCGCTTGCCTTCCTCGACGTTGGTGCCTTCGAGCCGCACCACCAGGGGCACGTTGAGGTCGATCTCGCGGGCGGCGGCGACGATGCCGTCGGCGATGATGTCGCAGCGCATGATCCCGCCGAAGATATTGACGAGGATGCCCTTCACCGCGGGGTCGGACAGGATGATCTTGAACGCCGCGGTGACCTTCTCTTTCGAAGCCCCGCCGCCGACGTCGCAGAAATTGGCCGGGAAGGCGCCGTTCAATTTGATGATGTCCATCGTCGCCATGGCGAGGCCGGCGCCGTTCACCATGCAGCCGATATCGCCGTCCAGCTTGATGTAGGCGAGGTCGTATTTCGACGCTTCGAGCTCCATCGGGTCCTCCTCGCTCTCGTCGCGCAAGGCTTCGAGGTCGGGGTGGCGGAACTCGGCGTTGGAATCGAAGCCCACCTTGGCGTCGAGCACGAGCAGCTTGCCGTCGTCGGTGACGGCCAGCGGGTTGATCTCGATCTGCGAGGCGTCGGTCCCGATGAAAGCGTCGTAGAGCAATCCGGCGACCTTGTGCGCCTGTTTGGCGAGGTCGCCCTCGAGGCCCAGCGTGTGAGCGACGGCGCGGCCGTGGTGCGGCATGAAGCCGGTGGCGGGATCGACGGTGAAGGTGTGGATCTTCTCGGGGCTGTCATGGGCGACCGCCTCGATGTCCATGCCCCCTTCGGTCGAGGCGACGAAGGCGATCCGGCCGGTCTTCCGGTCGACCAGCAAGGCGAGGTAGAATTCTTTCGCGATGTCGACGCCGTCGGTGACGTAGAGCCGGCCCACCTGCTTGCCCGCGGGACCCGTCTGGATCGTGACGAGCGTATTGCCGAGCATCTCGGTGGCCGCCGCGCGCACCTCGTCGAGCGTCCGCGCCAGCCTGACGCCGCCCTTGGCGTCGGGGCCCAATTCCCTGAACTTGCCCTTGCCGCGCCCGCCGGCATGGATCTGCGCCTTGACCACGTAGAGCGGCCCGGGGAGCCTGGCGGCGGCCGCCACCGCCTCCTCGACGCCCATCGCGGCATGGCCGTCGGGGACCGGCACGCCGAACTTCGCGAGCAATTCCTTGGCCTGATATTCGTGGATGTTCATGGGCCGCGCCTAAAGCATAGAGTCGCGTTGATGGGAAGCACCCCTCCCGATCCGAGGGAGGGGCTTGGAGCGCATCGGAAGGTTCAAAGGTTCGGCTTCCATAGGAGCAAAAAAGTCCCGGCCGAAACATTGGCCCCGAGCGCATCGGCACGGCCGGCGGGACAGGGATCACGGCGAGCCGGCTTCGTCTCATCTGCCAGCTTGAAGCAGATGAAATCCTATTTTGAAAGACCAGGGCTCTCTTTGTGGCTGACTAAGTCACGAGCAGAACGCGCTCGGCCACCCTGAAACAGAATTCTATGCCGCCCGCCCCTTCGCCTTCCGCTAGCCCCCCAGCGCGCCGCCGGTCCCGTCCGCCGGGCGCGTTGACTCCGACCTCCGGAAGACGGATATTTGCGCGATCCAAGACAAAGGGGGAGGGGGTTATGATCGGCTATTTCAACCTGCAAGTATTGCGTGGGCTCTCGAGCAACCGTTCCTTGCTCAGCTGCCAGGCGACGGGCAAGGTCGACTTGTGGATGCAGGACGATGCCAGCGGCCGCCAGCGCTGGGTGATGACCCCGGTTCCGGGCGCGCCCGCCAACGTATTCAACATTACCGTCTACATGGGCACCAACCAGGGCATGACCTATCTGAGCGCCGCCGGCGACGGCCGCACGGTCGACCTCGAGGCCGCCGACAACGGCCAGGGCAATCAGCGCTGGGCGCTGACGCCCGTCGACGCGGTCACGGTCAGCATCGAGATCCCCTCTTATTATCGGATCCAGCCGCTCTCCGCGCCCACCAGCTTCCTGAGCTGCACCCCGGACGGCAGTGTGGTCGACATCTGGAACGTCGACGACGGCAGCGGCCGCCAGCGCTGGCAGGTGCAGGGCCCGGGCTTCGACCCGGGATCGGCAGCCGAGAACGGCTGAAGCGCCGCGCCCGCGCCGGGCCGCGTCACGACACGAGCCGCCGCGCCGCGCACGAAGCCGCGGCGGCGGTGACCGTCCACACCTGCGCGAGGACGTGGCGAGGCTTTTGCCGGATCGGCGCTGACCGCCCTCGTACGATGCCTAGAGTCACTATTTGGGTCTCAGGCCGCCCTTCCGATCGCTTTCTGCCGCCGCCTCTGCACGGACGACCCCAGCCCCACCGCCTCGCGATATTTCGCCACGGTGCGCCGGGGCCATGTCGAAGCCTTCGGCCTTCAGCATCTCCACCAGCTGGTCGTCCGACAGGATCCTTTCCGCCTCCTCCGCCCCGATCAGGGCCTTGATCCGGCTCTTGACCGCTTCCGAGCTCGCGGGGTCGCCGCCGTCGTTCGACTGGATGCCGCTCGTGAAGAAATATTTGAGTTCGTAGAGGCCGCGGTCGCAGGCGAGATACCTGTTCCTGACGCAGATTGACGCTCATCGATTGTCGATCATGGCTACAGGTAGAGCTTTGACCACCGACTAGGTCCAATATCTTGGTATGCGCAGCGCCCGATTTGATACCGAGGGCGCGGGACTGAACAAATTCCCGCCTTCTTCTTGCGCGGCCGATGATTCGGAGGCATGATCGCCACTGGGAGGGGAAGATGAGTCGCAAACCGGTCGCATTGATCGCCGCAGCGCTCCTCACCTCCGGGTGCGTCACCCATCAGCTCATCGTCGCCAATCCCAATCCGACCGACGACCGGCCGGCCGCCATCGACAGCAACGGCTTCGGCTTCGGCGCCCTCCAGCGCCGCAACGTGGCAGAATGCGACACCAACCTCATTGACGAGGTGCGGGTCCGCCAGACCCTGGCCCAGGCGCTGGCCACCGTGCTGACGCTCGGCCTGTGGATGCCGACGCGAATCGAATATCGCTGCGCCAAGGCTCCCTCCACGACGGGCACCATCGGGGGCGGGGACGGCGGTTCGGCTGGAAGCGGCGATGCCGGAGGATGATTTCCTCAAGCTGGTCAAGGACGCCACCTGGACCAACTTCCACGGCACGGTGACCGTCCCGATCAAGGGCCTGTGGAAGATCAGCAACCCGTCTGCCGCCGCTTCGCTCGACAATATGCGCGCGACGGCGGAGCGGATCCAGAGGCTGATCCGTCACGCGATCGCCCAGAAGGTGCGGCTGAGGGCGGTGGGATCGCGCTGGTCGTTTTCCGAGGTCGCGGCGGCGAAGGACGGCTGGGCGTTGCAGACGAGCAGCCTCAACCACGACTTCGTCATCGGCAAGAGCGTGGTCGCGCCCGAATTTGGCGGCGATCCCAAGGAGCTGGTCTTCGTGCAGGCCGGCACGTCGATCGCCGAGATCAACCTCAAGATCGAGAAGGCCGACCGCCGCCGTTCGCTCAGGACCATGGGGGCGAGCAACGGCCAGACCATCGCCGGGCTGATCGGCACGGGCGCGCACGGCTCGGCGATCGACCTGGGGGCTGCGGAAGGCGAGGTCCTGGGCCTGCAGCTGCTCACCGGCACCCGCAATTTGTGGCTCGAGGATCCGGACCGGCCGGTGATGACCAAGGCGTTCGCGGCCATGCTTGGCGCGGAGCTGGTCCGCGACAAATTGCTGTTTCGCGCCGCGCTCGTCAGCCTGGGCGCGCTCGGCGTCGTGCATTCGGTGATGCTGCGAACCGTGGAAATCTACCTTCTGCGCTCGTTCCAGCGCAAGATGGAGCTGGCCAAGATCGAGCCGGCGATGAACTCGGTCGATTTCACCGGCGTCGACCTGCCCATCGCGGGCAAGCGGCCCTATTTCTTCCAGGCCGTGGTCAATCCGGACCCCGCCGAGAAGATCGCCTATGTCACCACCCGCTACAAGGAGGATTGCCCCGTCAGCTACAAGGCGGACCCGAGCCTCAAATCGGGCTATGAGCCGGGCAACGATCTCCCCGCCTTCTTCAGCAAATTGGTCACCCTGGCGCCGCAGCTGACGCCGGCGCTGGTCAAGCTGGCGATGAGCCAGCAGCTGGCGCCGTTCGAGAACAAGCTCAAGACGACTGGCGAGACCTATACCTACACCTCCTCCAAGCCGGGCTCGGCCGGCGCCTCGGTCGCGGTGCCGGCCAAGAGGCTCAGCGAGGCGCTCGCCATTGCGCGGACCGCGTTCAAGACGGTCGCCGGCGCGCCGGCGACCTTCGCCTGCCGCTACGCGGTCGCCTCCCCGGGCCTGCTCTCGTTCGTCCAATATGAGCGGACCTGCATCATCGATATCGACGGCGTCGAAAATCCCAAGACCCGTCAGGTGATCGAGGCGGTGCGGACCGCGCTCGACAAGGCGAAATTCCCTTATTCGCAGCATTGGGGGAAGCTCAACGACCTCACCAGGGAACGAGTGCGGGCGAGCTACGGCGACAAGGTCGACGACTGGAACAAGGCGCGGGCGCAGCTGCTGCCGACGGCGGAGGAACGCTTCGTCTTTTCGTCCGACCTGCTCGCCAATGCCGGCCTCCACGTCTGAGGGGGCGTCCTCTCAGGCCGCCCGGCCGATCGCCTTCTGCCGCCGCCTCTGCACCGACGATCCCAGCCCCACCGCCTCGCGATATTTCGCGACCGTGCGCCGGGCGATGTCGAAGCCTTCGGCCCTGAGCATCTCGACGAGTTGGTCGTCGGAGAGGATCCTGTCAGCCTCCTCCGCCGCGATCAGGGCTTTGATGCGGCTCTTGACCGCTTCCGAGCTTGCGGCGTCGCCTCCGTCGTTCGACTGGATGCCGCTCGTGAAGAAATATTTGAGCTCGTAGAGGCCGCGGTCGCAGGAGAGGTATTTGTTCGAGGTGACGCGGCTCACCGTGGATTCGTGCATGCCGATCGTCTCGGCGACGGCGCGCAAAGTGAGCGGCTTCAGATGCGAGACGCCGTGACGGAAGAAGCCTTCCTGGCGAGTGACGATCTCGGTCGCGACCTTGACGATGGTGCGGGCGCGCTGGTCGAGCGCCTTCAGGAGCCAGTTGGCGCTTTGCAGGCATTCGTTGAGCCACGCGCGCGAATGCTTGTCCTGCGGGCCGCTCGACAACTCCTGATAGTAAGACCGGTTGACGAGGAGCTTGGGCAAAGTGGCGCCGTTCAGCTCCACCGCCCAGCCGCCGGCGCGGCGGGCGACGAAGATGTCGGGTGTGATGGCGTCGATCCGCTCCGACGTCATGAACCTGCAGCCGGGCTTTGGATCGTAGGCGCGCAGCTCGCGGATCATGTCGGCCATGTCCTCGTCGTCGACGCCGCAAATGCGCTTCAGCGCCGGCAGATTGCCCTTGGCGAGATAATCGAGATTGGCGATGAGCCGCGCCATGGCGGGATCGTGGCGGTCGGCGTCCTTGGCCTGGAGGGCCAGGCATTCGGCGAGGTTGCGCGCGGCGACGCCGGCCGGATCGAAGGTCTGGACGAGCCCAAGCACGCGCTCGGCCTCGGCGAGCGGCACGCCGAGGCGCTGGGCGAGCTCGGCCAGGGGACTGAGGAAATAGCCGGTCTCGTCGATCCGATCGATGATCTGGTGGGCGATGGCGAGATCGGCGCCCGAAAGCATCTCGCCGGCCTGGGCCCGCAGATGGTCGTGGAGCGAAACGTCTCCGCCCGCGAGGCTGTCGAAATCCATGGCTTCGCCCGAGCCGCCGCCCGCGCCGATCCCCTCGAGACCAAGGCCGCCATCCATGCCGCGCATGGAATCCGCCGCGCTGTCCTGATGGAGATTCTCATGGTCGAAATCCATGTCGAGCGGGGCGTCGCCGATGCCGTCGCCGGTCATGACCAGCTCGTCCACCATCGCCGGCTCGTCGCGCTCGGCGCCGGGATCGGGTGGGGTCTCGGGAGGCTCGCCGGGCTCGGTTTCGCCGCCAGTGTCGAGCAGGGGATTCTTTTCCAGCTCCTCGGCGATGAAGGTCTCGACCTCGAGGTTCGAAAGCGCCAGCAGCTTGATCGCCTGCTGGAGCTGCGGCGTCATCACCAGGGACTGGGACTGGCGGAGGTCGAGGCGGGGCCCCAGCGCCATGATCTACAGCTCGAAACTCTCGCCCAGATACAGGCGGCGGACATTCTCGTCGGCGACGAGGTCCTCGGGGGAGCCGGCGAACAGGACCTGGCCGCCGTAGATGATGCAGGCGCGATCGACGATGTCCAGGGTCTCGCGGACATTATGGTCGGTGATGAGGACGCCGATATTGCGCTGCTTCAGCGCGACGATGAGGTCGCGAATGTCCTGGATCGAGATCGGGTCGATGCCGGCGAAGGGCTCGTCCAGGAGCATGATCGAGGGATTGGCGGCGAGCGCGCGGGCGATCTCGCAGCGCCGCCTTTCGCCGCCCGACAGCGCCATCGCCGGGGCGTCGCGCAGCTTCTCGATATGGAATTCCCCGAGCAATTGCTCAAGCCGCTCCGCGCGCGCCGCCTTGTCGGGCTCGGCCACTTCGAGCACCGCCATGATGTTCTGCGAGACGGTGAGGCCGCGGAAGATCGAGGTTTCCTGCGGCAGATAGCCGATGCCGAGGATGGCGCGGCGGTACATGGGCAGGCCGGTAATGTCCTGCCCGTCGAGGAGGATGCGGCCGCTGTCGGGCTTCACCAGGCCCATGATCGAATAGAAGCAGGTGGTCTTGCCGGCGCCGTTGGGGCCCAAGAGGCCGACCACCTCGCCGCGGTCGACGCCGAGCGAGACGTCGCTCAGCACCGCCTTCCTGTCGTAGGATTTGGCGATCGAGACGACCGAGAGGCCATGGTCGAGCGCGCCGATCGCGGCGTCCGGATCGAGCCGGTCTATGGCGAGGGTCTCGTTCATCGATGCTCCGCTATCCCGTTGGCCAAGTTAGGCGATCGGGGGCGCCCTCACAACTGGCAAGCTTTATGCATGCCCCCTCGTCATCCCGGCGAAGGCCGGGATCTCAGGACAATATGTCTCGGCGTTCCTCTGCGAGACCCCGGCCTGCGCCGGGGTGACGGGCTGTGGGGCCCGTCAGTTCCCCTGCCGCCGAGGCACGGTGAAGCGGCCGGTGACGCGGCCGCCCGAGGCGCGCGCGCCGGGCGCGCCGGCGGCGCCGCCGTCCATCACCGCGCGGCCGCTGGCGAGGTCGAGGACCAGGCGGGCGCCCTGGACGTGGTTGGCGCCCTGGGTCAGCCGGACGTTGCCGATCATGGTGACGAGCCGCCGGTCGAGGTCGTAGATCGCGAACTGGCCGGTCGCGGTCTCGGCCGGCGTGCGCAGGGTCACGCCGCCGCTCGCCTCCAGCCGCTTGATGTCGATGCCGCCGCTCGAGGCGTAAGCGACCGTGACCCGCGCCGCGGTGAGGCGGAGGCTGCCCTGGCGGGCGTCGACATTGCCCGAGAAGATAGCGCGGTCGGCGCGGTCCTGGACCTCGATCCGGTCGGCGGCGACGTCGACCGGAGCGTTGCTGTCATGGCCCTTCAGCCCCGATCCGGCCGGCTGGCCGATCGCGGGCCCGACCACGAGGAGCGGCAGCAAAGCGAAGGGAAGCAGGCGTTTCACGCCTCTCATCTGAGGCCGCCCTGCTCGATATGCAAGCGGGCGCGCCCGGTCAGGACGACAGTGCGGTCGGGAAGGTTGGCGTGGAGCCGGTCCGCCGAGAAGCGTCCCAGCGGCATCCGCCCCTCGACCGCGCCTCGGCTGCTGAGGGTGCGCGCCCTCAAATCGACGTTCACGTCGTGAGTCCTCATCGTGTAGCCGCCCGCCGCGGACAGCAGGATCGGGCCGACCACGTCGACCTGGTCGCTCTCCATATTGTAGCGGGCGCGGCCCGCCCGAAGCTGGGCCGGGCCGTCGTGGAGCACGATCCGGGCGCTCATGTCGCGAATCTCGACGACCGGATCGGCCGAGGTCGCCTGCAGCGCCGAGCGGGCGGAGAGCACGAACGGCCGGCCGTCATTGTCCTGGCCGCGATATTGGGCGGCGGTGACCTTCAATCGCTCCTCGGCGGTGTCGACCTTGTTCTTGTCGAGGAGGAAGCTGATCTCCTGCTTGTCCTCGAGCGGCGAGAAGGCGAGGAAAGCCAGCACCACGCCGATCAGTGCCGGAAGCGCGAGCTTGAGGAACCGGATCACCCTGTCGTGGCTGGCGCCCGGGGCCGCCCAGCCGCGCTTGTGGACCCGCTCGCGTTCGGCGAGCTCAGACATTTCCGGTCTCAGCCATTCTTCGCCTCAGACATGGGCGAAAATGTCCTGCTCGGCCCAGCCGGCGAGATCGAGCGCGGCCCGGGAGGGCAGGAAATCGAAGCAGGCTGAAGCGAGCTCGGTCCGTCCCTCGCGCGCCAGCCGGACGTCGAGCTTCTCCTTGAGGGCGTGCAGATAGCGCACGTCGGCAGCGGCATAATCTTTCTGGGCGTCGCTGAGGTCGGGCGAGCCCCAGTCGGAGCTTTGCTGCTGCTTCGAAATCTCCTGGCCGAGCACTTCCCTGACGAGATCCTTGAGGCCGTGCCGGTCGGTGTAGGTGCGGACCAGCCGCGAGGCGGTCTTGGTGCAATAGACCGGCGCGGCCATCACGCCGAGATAGGCGCGGATCGAGGCGAGGTCGAAGCGCGCGAAATGGTAGAGCTTGAGGCGCGCGGGATCGGCGAGAACGGCCTTGAGCACGGGCGCCGCATAGTCGCTGCCCGGGGCGAAGCGGACCAGATGCTCGTCGCCGCGGCCGTCGGCGATCTGCACCAGGCAGAGCCGGTCGCGGCCCACGAGCAGGCCCATCGTCTCGGTGTCGACGGCGACCGGCCCGGGGCCGAGCACGCCTTCGGGCAGGTCTTCTTCGTGCAGGTGGACGCTCATGGCCTTGGCATAGGCCGGTCCGCCCTGGCGCTCAATGGCTTCACTGGGAGGCCGCCGCGGCTGCGGCGGCCTCCTTGCGTTCGCGGCGGCGGCGGGCGAGGATGTTGAGCGTCTCGACCCCGCCGGAGAAGGCCATGGCGGCGTAGATATAGCCCTTGGGCACATGAACGCCGAAGCCGTCCGCGATCAGCACCGCCCCGATCATCATCAGGAAGGCGAGCGCGAGCATCACCACCGTCGGGTTGTTGTCGACGAACCGGGCGAGCGGTTCGGCGGCGAGCAGCATCGCGCCGACCGAGATGATGATCGCCGCGGCCATCACCGGCACGTCGTCGCTCATCCCGACGGCGGTCAGGATGGAATCGACCGAGAAGACGATGTTGAGGAGGCCGATCTGGGCGATCGCGGCCGCCATGGTCAGCGCCTTCTTATTCTTCTTGTCGAGCAAATCGTCGGTCGGGTGGGAATCGATGGTATGGTGGATTTCCTTGGTCGCGTTCCAGACGAGGAACAGCCCGCCGCCGACCATGATCAGGTCGCGCCACGAGAAAGCGGTCTCGAAGACGGGCTCCCCATGCGCGCCCGCCGGTCCGGTCAGGCCGAGATCGAAGACCGGAATGGTGAGGTTCACGATCCAGGCCAGGCCGAGCAGCAGGCCGAGGCGCAGCAGCAGCGCGACCGAAATACCGATCTTGCGCGCTTTTTGTTGCCGCTCCCTGGGCAGGCGATTCGACAGAATCGAGATGAAGACGAGATTGTCGATCCCAAGCACCACTTCCAGGACGACGAGGGTGGCGAGCGCCACCCAGGCTTCGGGTTGGGCGAAGATGCTGAGTGCTTCGATCATGTCGGCTCCGTGGCTTGTTCGGCGCTTGCCAAATGCATGAACTGCCGCCTCGGGGCAATCCGCTTGGCGATCCCGGTTTAATCCACAGCCAAAACCACTCGCTCGACAGGATTTTTTCGGTTATGTGAGTCGCCGATGTGCCGGCTTTCGGCGCCAAGGCCGTTGCGCGCTTTGCCCGGCGCGGTGGTTTTGTACAGGGGATCGGGCGTACGAAAGTTATTGACGGACATGGGTTTCGACAGAGGGCGCCGCGGAGAGCGCGGCGGGCGCGGCAGGGACAAGCGCGACGGTTTCGGTGAAGACAACTTCAGCGGTGGCGGGTTCGGAGAGCGAAGCGGCGGCGACCGCTTCGGCGGCGGCGGCGGCTTTGGCGGCGGCGACCGGTTCGGCGGCGGCGGCGGCGGCGGCGGTGGCGGCTATCGCGGCGGCGCGGGCGGCGGCGGCGGCGGTGGTTTCCGCGGCGGCGGCGCAGGCGGCGGCATGCCCCCGCAGGTCGTCGGCGAGGCCAAGGGCATCGTCAAATTCTTCAACGGCCAGAAAGGCTTCGGCTTCATCGTGCGCGACGATGGCGGCGAGGACGTGTTCGTCCATATCAGCGCGGTCGAGCAGGCCGGCCTCACCGGCCTGGCCGAAGGCCAGCCGCTCGATTTCACCCTCGTCGACCGCGGCGGCCGGGTGTCGGCGACCGACCTCAAGATCGAGGGCGACCCGCTCCCGGTCGAGGATCGCGGCCCGCCGCGCGACCGCGCCGGCGGCGGCGGCCCCCAGCGCGAGCTGACCGGCGAGAAGGCAAGCGGCACGGTCAAGTTCTTCAACGCGACAAAGGGCTTCGGCTTCATCACCCGCGACGACGGCCAGCCCGACGCCTTCGTCCACATTTCGGCGGTGGAGCGGGCCGGCATGATCTCCTTGAACGAGGGCGACCGCATCTCCTTCGAGCTGGAGGTCGACCGGCGCGGCAAGACCGCGGCGGTGAACCTGGTCCCGATCCAGTAAGCATGTTTCAATGAGCATCGGCGCGGCGGTCCACGGGCCGCCGCGCTTTTTCGTGCTTATTTTTCCGTCAACCATTCCGGGCGACCGCGCGTGAACCTTTGCCGTTTACCAAGGCGGACATGGAAAGCGTGCTGCTCGCGGCCGCCCTTTTGGCGGCCGCACCGACACAATCGCCGGTCAACGAACCGGTCAGCCCGGCGGCGCTCGACGAGCGCTGCTTCCGGCTGATGGCCGATCTGGCCGAGGACGAGGATCCCAGGATCCGCGGCCTCGGCCGGATGGCCGCGCAATATTTCCTGGGTCGGCTCGATCAGGCCCGCCCCGGCTTCGACCCGGCGGCGTCGCTCGAAGCGGCCGCGCCGGCCGGGCCCGAACGGCGGCGGCTGCTCGGCGCTTGCGGCGACGCGATGCAGGCCGGCGGCCGCGACTTCCGTTCGATCGGCCAGGCGCTCGCCCCGCCCCGCCGTCCCACGATCTGAACCTCCCTCTCCCATGGGAGAGGGCTTTTCAGGTCACCATCCTCTTCAGCGTTTCGATCGTGTCGGCCTCATCGGCCGGCTTGTCGGTGCGGATCCGCGAGATACGCGGGAAGCGCATGGCGAGGCCCGATTTGTGGCGCTTGCTCGCATGGATCGAATCGAAGGCGACTTCGAGGACCAGCGACTTTTCGACCTCGCGCACCGGCCCGAAGCGCGCGAGCGTGTGATTGCGCACAAAGCGGTCGAGCCATTTCAGCTCCTCGTCGGTGAAGCCGAAATAGGCCTTGCCGACCGGGAGCAGTTCGCCCTCGGCGCCCCAGCAGCCGAACGTGTAATCGGAATAGAAGGAGGAGCGCTTTCCGCTGCCGCGGGCCGCATACATGAGGACGCAATCGGCATTGAGCGGATCGCGCTTCCATTTGTACCACAGGCCCGCCTTGCGCCCGGTGACATAAGGGCTGTCGCGGCGCTTCAGCATCACGCCCTCGATCGCGGCGTCGCGCGCGCCGGCGCGTATCCGCTCCAGCGCCTCGAAATCCTCGGCTTCGATGAGGGCGGAGAGATCGAACCGCTCCGGATCGAGGCGTTGCACGAAGGCTTCGAGGCGCGCTCGGCGCGCCATCAGCGGCAGCGCGCGCAAGTCCTCCGCGGCGTCGAACAGGATGTCGTAGAGCCGCACGAACGCCGGATAATCGCCCAGCATCTTCGCCGACACATTCTTGCGGCCGAGCCTTTGCTGAAGCGCATTGAAGCTCGCGGCGCCGCCGCCCGAATCCTGGCCGCCCTGCGCCTCGCCCTTCACCAGCAACTCCCCGTCGAGCACACCCTCGGCCGCGAACGCCTCCGCGACCTCGGGGAAGCTTCGGGTGATGTCGTCGCCGGCGCGGCTGTAGAGCCGGGTTTCGCCGCCGGCGCACACGAGCTGGACCCTGATGCCGTCCCATTTCCATTCGGCGGCGTAATCCTCCATCGACACGCGCGCGTCCTCGAGCGGATGGGCGAGCATGAAGGGGCGGAAGACGGGGACATTTTCGGCCATCGGCTGGGCGCCGCGACCTTCGGCCCAGTCGAAAATAGGAAGATAGGGCGGACCGATGCCGTGCCAGACTTCCTCGACCGCATCGACGTCGAGCGCGAACGCCTGGGCCAAAGCGACCTTGGCGAGGCGGGCGGAAATGCCGATCCTGAGAGCGCCGGTGGCAAGCTTCAGCAAGGCGAAGCGGCCGCTGACGTCCAGATGATCGAGCATGTGAGCGAGCGCGCCGGGGGCCTCGGCGCGGCCCAGGCCGGCGAGCCGCTCGACCACGTTCGAGAGGCGAAGCGTGCCGTCGTCGAGGTCGGCGGGCTGATCGATCCCCCTCGGCCAGAGCAAGGACACCGTCTCGGCCATGTCGCCGACATAGTCGCGGCTCATGTGGAGCAGCACCGGATCGACCCGTTCCTCGGCGATCGCCCGGATCGCGGCGGGCTTGACCGCGGGGAGGTTCAGCTCGCCGGTCAGCGCGGCGAGCGCATAGCCGCGGTCGGGATCGGGGGTGCGCTTCAGATAGTCGCCGATCAGCTTCAGCTTGGCGCTGCGCGAGCGCGTGTAGACGAGCGCGTCGAGGAGCTGGGCGAAATCGCGCATGACCGGGCTTTTCTTTCCTTAAGGGGCGGGCCACGCAAGAGACATGAAGACCGTAAGACGCATCCTGGTGATTCTGGTTGCCTTTGGGCTCGGGCTGACCGCCTGGGCCTATTGGACGGCCATCGCCGATCCCGTCGTCCGCGAGGCGGAGATCGCGCTGGCCGGCTGGCCCGAAGGCGCGCCGCCCGTGCGCGCGGTCCTGATCTCCGACATCCACGTCGCCGGGCCGGACATGCCGCCGTCGCGGCTGGCGCGGATCGTGGCCCAGATCAACGCGCTCGATCCCGACATCGTGCTGATCGCCGGCGACCTGGTCAGCGACAAGCGGGCCTCGACGCGGCATTATTCGCATGAGGAGGCGATGGCGCCGCTCGCCGGGCTGAGGCCAAGGCTGGGCAGCTTCGCGGTGATGGGCAATCACGATCACTGGCGCGACGCCGACGCGGCGCACCGCGCGCTCGCGGCGGCCGGCGTCCATGTGCTCGACAATGCGGCCATGGCGGCGGGCCCGCTGGTCGTCGGCGGCCTCGACGACGATTTTACCGGCCGGGCCGATTTGCCCGCCACCCTGGCGGCGATGCGCCGCCTGCCCGGCGCGCGGATCCTCCTGAGCCACAGTCCCGACCCCTTTCCGGACGTGCCGGCCGAGGTCGGCCTGATGTTCGCCGGCCATACCCATTGCGGCCAGGTCCGCCTGCCCCTCGTCGGCGCACTTTCGACGATGTCGGATTACGGCCAGCGTTACGCCTGCGGCCTCGTCCGCGAGAACGGCAAGACGCTGATCGTCACCGCGGGCCTGGGCACGAGCGGCCTGCCCCTGCGGCTCGGGGCGGTGCCGGACCTGTGGCTGGTCCGCCTCGGCCCGCCGCGCCGCCGCTGACGGACGGAACGGCGGCGGCGCTCGCCGGTTGTCGGCACGAACCCAAAGTGGGAGGTGAGAATGCTTCGTATCGTCGGAATCGTCGTGCTGGTCGTAATCGTGCTCGTGCTGCTCGCCTTCTTCGGGCTGCTCAAGGCGATCTTCTAGGCGAGCTGCAAGGCCTGCACCGCGGTGATGAACCCGGCGACGAGGAGCAGGCCGGCGATCGTGTAGCGGATCGCGCGGAGCGGAACGACGGCTCCGAACCTGTCGCCGAGCAGAGCGGCGGGGAGGCAGGCGGCCAGCGTGCCCGCGGTGGCGCCCGCGGCGGCCAAAGGCGCGCTGTCGAAGCGGCCGGCAAGCGCGAAGGTCAGGAACTGGGTGCGGTCGCCCATTTCGGCGGCGAGGCAGAGGATGGCCGCCGAGAGGATCAGCAGGCGGCGTGGGACGGCGGGGGCCGGCGGCTTTCTGCGAAAGAGCCCTGAGGCGCCGCCGAACAGCAAAGCGAGTGCGACCATCAGGGTCATCGCGCGGATCGTGATGGTCTCCGCGATGTAGAGTCCGGCGATCGCCGCGACGACGTTGCTCGCCAGAGCCGCGAGGAGGAGCCCGGCGAGCACCGCGGCCGGCCGCCGTGTCGCCGCGGCGAGCATGGCGACGAGGAGCTGGGTCTTGTCGCCCCATTCGGCCAGGGCCGCGGCGACGAAGGCGGTGAGGAGCGCGTCCACTCAGCCGCAGCGGATCGAGACCGAGGCGAGCATGGCTTCGCTGGCGGCCTCGTCGAGCCGTTCGCAGCCGAGCGCGTCGCGCAGGCGGTCGAAATAAAGGCCGGCGGGGCAGCCGCGCGGCTCCGCCACCATGGCGCGTTCGAGCGCTTCGGCCAGCCGGGCGACGGGGATGAGGCCGTAAGCGGCGGCCATCGTCCGGATCGCTCCAATCCGCTGCGTGAAATCGCGCAGAGCGACCCGCCCGGCCGCTTTCTGCAGGCTGTCGAGCCGGTCGCAAAGTTCGGCCCGCACCAGCATCATCCCGTCATGGTCCGCCCGCATCGTCTCCACTCCTTCGCTTCGGGGCGAGGATGGGCGCATATGGTTACCGAGCCGTTAACCATGCGCTGCAGGGACGTTACTCTTGACAGAGAAGCCCTCGCCGGGCAGAGGGCGGCGCGATGAGGGCGGCGGTTTCGCCGCCTTGTTTTTTCGGGCGCGCCCGCTTTTTTGAGAGAGGCTGTCATGGCCAAGCCGACCACGGTCAAGATCAAGCTCGTCAGCTCCGCCGACACCGGCTTCTTCTACGTGACCAAGAAGAATCCGCGGAACATCACCGAGAAGATGACCTTTCGCAAATACGATCCGGTCGCGAAGAAGCACGTCCAGTTCAAGGAAGCCAAGATCAAGTGACGGCCCTTTAGGTCGTCATGCCGGACTCGATCCGGGATCCATCCTTCCTTCCTCCTCCCCATCGCCGTCTGGATCCCGGCCTTCGCCGGGATGACGGTTCTCCTCTTCGGCCCGAGGGCCTTCGGGAACGTCTTCGGGTTCGGCCGCTTCTTCGCTTTCGAGGGTCTCGACTCCAGCTTCGGCCTCTCCGGCGTCCTCTCCCTCCTGCTCCCGCGCAGCCGCCGCCTCAAGCAGGCCGCGGACCGCCTCGACGAACTTCAGCACGGAGATCGGCTTGGAGACATAGCCTTCGGCGCCGGCGTCGCGGATCCGCTCCTCGTCGCCTTTGGCGGCGTAGGCGGTGACCGCCATGATCGGGATCGGCTTCAGCTCCGCGTCGGCCTTGATCTGCTCGATCAGCTCGAGGCCCGAAATATGCGGCATCTGGATATCCATGACGATGAGATCGGGCGAAAAGGCGCGCGCCCGTTCCACAGCTTCGCGGCCGTCGCGGACGGCTTCCGCTTCATAGGCATGCGCGCGCAAAAGGTCGCAGAACAGCTTCAGATTGAGCTCGTTGTCCTCGACAACCAGGATTTTTTGTCCCACGCGCGCCGCTGTAAGCGATGAAGCCCGATCAGACAAATGACGACGAGGCGCTGGCTCTGGGCGCGCTCGGCTGGACGTTGAGCGAGGATGCGCGGGCCACGCGGCTGATCGCGCTGACCGGGCTTACGCCCGCGGGGATGCGCGAGCGGCTCGAGGACCGCGACTTTCTCGCCGCCGTGCTGCGCTTTCTCGAAGGCCACGAGCCCGATTTGGTCGCCTGCGCCGGAGCGCTCGGCGTCGCTCCGGCGCGGCTGGTTTCGGCGCGCGAGGGCCTCGAGGGGTGAGCCGCCCGCTGCTGATCAGCGACTGCGACGACGTCATCCTCCATTTCGCGCCGCATTTCGCTTCATGGGTCGAGGAGGCGCACGGCCTGCGCTTGTCGCTCGACAATCCGGGTTTCGCCGGCGCGCTGAGGGACGCCGACGGCGAGCCGGTGCCCGCCGAGCGCGTCTGGCCATTGCTCGACCTCTTCTTCGATACCGAGATGCATCGGCAGAATGTCGTCGACGGCGCTCTCGACGCCTTGAGGAGGATCGGCGAAGACGCCGACATCGTCATCCTCACCAATATCGGCGACCATTATCGCGCCAACCGGATCGCCCAGCTCGAGCGCTTCGACATCCGCCACCGCGTGCTTTGCAACCGGGGGGGCAAGGGGCGGCCGGTGGCGGAGCTGATCGGCGAGATGAAGCCCTGCGTCACGATCTTCGTCGACGATCTCGCCCACCACCACCAGTCGGTCGCGAAGCACGCGCCCCATGTCTGGCGCCTCCACATGGTCGCCGAGCCCTGCCTCGCCGCCCACATGCCGCCGGCGCCGCACGCCCATGCGCGGATCGACGATTGGTCCGAGGCGCTGCCTTGGGTGCTGGCGAAATTCGCCGAGGCTTGACCGCCGCGGCGACCGGGTGCTTACGCGGGCATTCATGACCGACGTAATTTCCGCCCGCCTCGCCGAGCTGGGCATCAAGCTCCCCCAGGCGGCCGCGCCCGTCGCCTCGTACCTCCCCGCCGTCGAAGCCGGTGGGCTGCTCTACATTTCGGGCCAGCTGCCGTTCCGGCCCGACGGCTCGCTGATCAGCGGCCGGCTCGGCGCGGATCTCGACGTCGCGCACGGCCAGGAGGCCGCCGAGCGCTGCGCGATCATGCTGCTCGCCCAGATGGCGAAGGCGCTGGGGTCGCTCGACCGGGTCGAGCGGATCGTGAAGCTTGGCGTTTTCGTCGCCTGCGAACGGCATTTCACCGACCAGCCCAAGGTCGCCAACGGCGCCTCGGACCTGATGTCGAGGGTGTTCGGCGAAGCCGGCCGCCATGCCAGGAGCGCGGTCGGCGTCCCGGTCCTCCCGCTCGGCGCGGCGGTCGAAATCGATGCCATCGTCGCAATCAAGGCAAGCTGAGCTTCGCGCGCTGATCGCGAGGCCGTTCGCGCATCGCGGGCTGCACGGACACGGCCGCCCGGAAAACAGCCGTGCGGCCTTCGAAGCGGCGATCGGCGCCGGCCACGGGATCGAGCTCGACGTCCAGGCCAGCGCCGACGGCGAAGCAATCGTCCTCCACGATTATGCGCTGGAGCGGCTGACCGAAGGCTTCGGCGCGGTCCGCAGCCTCGCCGCGGCGGAACTCAAGCGGGTCCATCTGAAGGGCTCGGACGAGACGATCCCGACCCTGGCCGAGATTCTGGCGCTGGTCCGCGGGCGCGCGCCGATGTTGATCGAGGTGAAATCGCCGGACCGCCGAGTCGCAGCGCTGAGCCGCGCGGTGCAGCGGGCGCTGGACGGCTATGACCGGCCGGTGGCGGTGATGTCGTTCAATCCGGAAATCCCGCATTGGTTCGCGGTCCATGCGCCCGGGCGGCTGCGCGGGCTGGTGATCAGCGAGGCGGGCAGGACGTGGCGGGGGATCCTGACGCGCCGCTTCGCGCTGTGGCGCGCGCACCCGGATTTCCTCGCTTACGACATTCGCGACCTGCCCTCGCGCTTCGCCGGCCGGGCGCGGGCGAAGGGCCTGAAGGTCCTGACCTGGACCTGCCGCACGATCGAGGACCGCGCCCGGGCGGCCGAGCATGCCGACCAGATCATCTACGAGAATTAAGGGCCTGCACTCGGGGCTGGAGGCGGTCGTGACGGGTTGGCATTTGTTGTCCGGCAAGGAGTAAGGAGGGAGCGATGAGGATTCATCGCGACCGACGCGGCGACGCCGCCGGGCGGCAAAGGACAGCCCGCCGCTTCGCGGTCGGCCGGAGGAGCCGGCTGGCGGCGTCGGCCGGCTCGACCGGGCTGCCCGGCCCGGCCTTCACCGCCCTCCTTGCCAGCCGGCTCCTCCGGCCGATCACGGCCACCTCCAGCCCCGAGTGCAGGCCCTACCGATGAGCGGCGAGCCCGTCATTGCGCGGATCGCCCGCGGCGTCGCCTCGTTCGCCGCCGCGGACTGGGACGCCTGCGCGGGGGCCGGCGACCCCTTCACCGGCTACGCCTTCCTCTCGGCGCTGGAGGATTCGGGCAGCGCCGTCGCGGCGACGGGCTGGCGGCCGCTGCCGGTGGCGATCGACGGCACGGACGGGCGGCCGGCCGCCCTGCTTCCCGCTTATCTGAAGAGCCACAGCCTTGGCGAATATGTGTTCGATCATGGCTGGGCCAACGCCTTCGAGCGCGCCGGCGGGGCTTATTATCCCAAGCTCCAGATCGCGATACCGTTCACGCCGGTGCCGGGGCGTCGGCTGCTCGCGCGCGACCCTGCGCTGGCGCCGGCCCTGATCGCCGCGGCGGAACGGATCGTGGATTCGAACGGCCTTTCCTCGGCGCACGCCACCTTCGTCGACCGGGCGGAGGCCGGGCTTTTCGAACGCGCCGGCTGGCTGATCCGGGCCGACAGCCAGTTCCACTGGCTGAACGAGGGCTTTGCCGATTTCGACGCCTTCCTCGCCACCCTGTCGTCGCGCAAGAGGAAGGCGATCCGCAAGGAACGGGCGCGGGCGGTGGACGGCCTCGACATCGTCCACCTGACCGGCACCGACATCACCGAGGCGCATTGGGACGCCTTCTGGACCTTCTACCAGGACACCGGCGCCCGCAAATGGGGCCAGCCCTATCTGACCCGGGCCTTCTTCTCGCTGCTGGGCGAGCGGATGGCGGACAGGCTGCTGCTCATCCTCGCCTTGCGCGACGGCGCGCCGATCGCAGGGGCGCTCAACGTGATCGGCGCCGAGGCGCTCTACGGCCGCTATTGGGGCTCGATCGAAGACGTGCCCTATCTCCATTTCGAGCTTTGCTATTACCAGGCGATCGAGGCGGCGATCGCGCGCGGGCTGAAGCGGGCCGAGGCGGGCGCCCAGGGAGCGCACAAGTTGGCGCGGGGCTACCGGCCGGTGCCCACCTGGTCCGCGCACTATATCGCCGATCCCAATTTCCGGCTGGCGGTGGCGGACTATCTGGAGGCCGAGCGCCGCGCGGTCGGCCGCGAGATCGGGGCGTTCGAGGAAATGGCACCGTTCAGGAAATCGTGACTGTCGCCCGCCTGTTCGACCCGGGCGAACGCCAATTTCACGCCGCGCGGCGGTCGGCCATGTCGGCGAGCCAGGCGCGGGCCTGGCGCTGGGCGTCGGCGATCTCGCGGGCGGTCATATCCTCGGCGATGTCGGCGCGGCATTCCTGCGCCTGCGCGCTGCCGTTCAGGGACGCGAGGTTGAACCATTTGTGCGCTTCGATGAAATCGACCTCGACGCCGCCGGTGCCGGTCGAATAAGCGACGCCGAGCTCGTAGAGCGCCTGGACGTCCCCCATCGCCGCGTCGGTCATCCGGCTTTCGATCAGGAACATGCCGGCTTTCAGGCTGTGACCCATTTTTCTTGCCCCTCGGTTCAACTCTCGGGGCGGTTCTGGGCCGCAGATGCCAACAAATGGTTAACGGCGCTTTGACCTATTTCTGCGGAGGATCGACCGGCAGATTGTCGATCAGGCGGGTCTTGCCCATGCGCGCGGCGGCGAGCAGGCGGGCGGGCCGGTCGAGGGCGGCCATAAGCGCGAGCGTCTCGGCATCGCGCAGCGCGACATAGTCGATTGGATCGAACCCGGCCGCCGCGAGCCTGGCGGTTGCGCGCGCAAGCGCCTCGGCCACATCGCCGCCGCCGGCGATCGCCGCCGCCGCCTCGCCGAGCGCTCGGGGCAGCGCCCGCGCCGCCGCCCGCTCTTCCTCGGAAAGGTAAGCGTTGCGCGACGACAGAGCGAGGCCGTCGGCGTCGCGCTGAGTGGGCACGCCGACGATTTCGACCCGAAGATCGAGGTCGCGGACCAACTGCCGGATGACCGCGAGTTGCTGGTAATCCTTCTCGCCGAACAGGGCGACATCGGGGCGTACCCGATCGAACAGGCGCGCGACCACGGTCGCGACGCCGTCGAAATGGCCGGGGCGCGCGGCCCCGTCGAGGCCCTCGCCGACCCCCGAAACGTGAAGCGTCGCGACCGGGCCGTCGGGATAGATGCTTGCCTCGTCGGGGACCCACAAAATGTCGCAGCCCTCCGCCTCGAGCATCGCGGCGTCCCCCGCCTCGCGGCGCGGATAGGTGGCGAGATCCTCGCCGGGGCCGAACTGGGTCGGGTTGACGAAGATCGAGGCGACGACATGGGGCGCGCGCCGGCGGGCCTCGGCGACGAGCGCCATATGGCCGGCGTGGAGCGCGCCCATGGTCGGCACGAAGGCGATGCCGCCCCCGTCTGCCCGGAGCGCGGCGAGGGCCTCGTCCAGCGCCTCGGTCTCACGGATGATTTGCACCGCCTGATGGGCTCCGATAGAGGATTGGAGGCGGGCTGGTAGCGGCTCGCGCACTACAAGATCAAGTACTGGGTAAGAAGCAAAAGCATGGCTGGCAACGCGGCAGGCTTTGGGCCGCATTTCATCACCTTTGCCAACGAGAAGGGCGGCACCGGCAAGTCCACGACCGCGGTCCATAGCGCCGTGGCGCTGGCCGCGCAGGGGCGCAAGGTGGCCGCGCTCGACCTCGACACGCGCCAGCGCACCTTGGGCCGCTATCTCGACAATCGCGCCGCTTCGAACCGGCGGCTCGGCCTCGACCTTCCGATGCCCGCCTACGACACGTTCGATCCGCAAGCGGGCGAGAGCTTCGAGGCGGTCCTCGCCCGCGTCGCCGAGGGTGCCGAGTTCGTCATTATCGACACGCCCGGCCGCGACGACCCCGCATCGCGCGCGGCCATGGTCCGCGCCGACACATTGGTGACGCCGATCAACGACAGCTTCGTCGACCTCGACCTGATCGGCGAGGTCGACGCCGAGACCTATCGCGTCCGCCGCCCGAGCTTTTATGCCGAACTGGTCTGGAACAGCCGCACCCAGCGCGCCAAGGAGCGTGGCGCCAGCGTCGACTGGGTCGTGCTGAGGAACCGCATGCAGCATATCGAAGCGCGCAACATGCGACGGGTCGGCGACGCGCTCTCCGAGCTATCGCGCCGCGTCGGCTTCCGCATCATTCCGGGTTTGGGCGAGCGGGTCATCTACCGCGAGCTCTTCCCCAAGGGGCTGACCCTGCTCGACCTCCACGAGATCAGCGACGTCTGCGTCTCGCACATCGCGGCGCGGCAGGAATTGCGCGAGATGATCGCCGGCTTCGCTCTCCCCGAGCCCGGCGGCGCCGCGCCCGCCGCGCGCCAGGCGGTCATGGCGTGATCGGCAAGATCCTCGTCGGGCTCGTGCTTGCGGGCCTCGTCTATCTGTGGTGGCGGCGGCGCACGGCGGCGGCCTCGGCGATGCGGGTCCCGGAGGCGCGGACCCTGCTCGGCGTCGGCGAAGGCGCGAGCGAGGAGGAGATTCGCGCGGCGCACCGCCGGCTGATCGCGAAGGTGCATCCCGACGCGGGCGGCTCGGCCGGCCTCGCGACGCGGGTCAATGCGGCGCGCGACGCGTTGATCGCGGAGCTGAAGCGCAAACCGCGCCTGCCCTGACGGAGCAAGTTGTGAATCATCAATTCCACCCCAGTTCTCTGCGCGAGTATGACATTCGCGGGATCGTCGGGACGACTTTGGGCGCCGACGACGCTTACGCGATCGGGCGCGGCATCGGAACGCTGGTCCGGCGGGGCGGCGGCGCGAGCGTCGCGGTCGGCCGCGACGGCCGGGAAAGCTCGCCGGCGCTGGAGGAGGCGCTGGTCCGCGGCCTCAACGAGAGCGGCGCGGATGCGGTGCGTGTCGGCCTCGGCCCGACGCCGATGCTTTATTATGCCGAAGCGGTGCTCGACGTCGACGCCGGTGTGATGATCACGGGGAGCCACAACCCGGCCGAGTATAACGGCTTCAAGATGGTTCTGTTCGGGCGCGCCTTCTTCGGCGCCGACATCCAGGCGCTGGGGCGGATGGCGGCGTCCGGCGACTGGGAGGAGGGCGCCGGAGCGGTGCGCGACGAGGCGGTGCTCGACCGCTATGTCGAGCGCCTGCTTCAGGGCTTTGACGGCGGGCCTTTCCGGATCGGCTGGGACGCGGGCAACGGCGCCGCCGGGCCGGCGCTGGAGAAGCTCGCGGCGAAGCTGCCCGGCGAACATCATCTGCTCTACACCGTCGTGGACAGCCGCTTCCCCAACCATCATCCGGATCCGACCGACGAGGCCAATCTGGCCGATCTCAAGGCTTTGGTCGCGGACAAGGGCCTCGATTTCGGCATCGCCTTCGACGGCGACGGCGACCGAATCGGGGCGGTCGACGGCGAGGGCCGGGTGATCTGGGGCGATCAATTGCTCTCGATCCTGGCCGAGCCGGTGCTCGCGGAAATGCCCGGCGCCACCATCATCGCCGACGTCAAGGCGAGCCAGGCGCTCTACGACCGCGTCGCCGAACTGGGCGGCAAGCCGCTCATGTGGAAGACCGGCCACAGCCTGATCAAATCGAAGATGAAGGAGACCGGCGCGCCGCTCGCGGGCGAGATGAGCGGCCATATCTTCTTCGCGCACGATTATTACGGCTATGACGACGCCCTCTACGCCGCCGTCCGCCTGATCCGCGCGGTGACTCAGCTCGGCGGCTCGCTGACCGCGCTTCGCGACGCCATGCCGGCGATGGTCAACACGCCCGAGCTGCGCTTCCAGGTCGACGAGAGCCGCAAATTCGCGGTGGTCGGCGAAGTGCTGGACCGGCTCGCCGCATCCGGCGCGGAGGTCAACCGCACCGACGGCGCCCGCGTCAATACGGCCGACGGCTGGTGGCTGCTGCGCGCCTCCAACACCCAGGATGTCCTCGTCGCCCGCGCCGAGGCGAAGGACCAGGAAGGGCTCGACCGCCTGGTCGCCCAGATCGACGAGCAGCTCGCTCTTTCGGGCGTGGAGCGCGGGCCGCAGGCGGGGCATTGATGCCAAAGCTCCACGCCGAACCCCTGCTCTTTTGCTTCGCCTGGGCGGCGCTCGCCATCGCCGGCGGCGTGCTGGCCGGGCGCTGGGCGGCCCTCATATTGTCGCTCGGCCTGCTCCCGATATTGATGGCGGCGACCGCGCTCATCCTCGCGAAGATGGAGGATTTCGCCTTCGAGCGGCAGGTCCGCTGGGGGATAATTGTGCTGGCCGCGCTGGCGCTCGGCGCTTACCTAAGGTCCTAATCGTCCTCGTCCTCATAGCCGACCAGGTTGAGCTCGCGGGCCTTTATCTGGCGGGTCATGCACCAGTGCTTGAGCGCTTCCTCGCGGCCGTGGGTGATCCAGACTTCGCGCGGGGCGACCTCCTCGATCGTGCGGGTGAGCTCGTCCCAGTCGGCATGATCGGAGATGATGAGCGGCATTTCGACGAGGCGCTGGCGGGCGCGCTGGCGCACCCGCATCCAGCCCGACGCCATGGCGGTGATCGGATCGGGCAGTCGGCGAGACCAGCGGTCGTTCAAGGCGCCGGGCGGCGCGATCACGATCTTCCCCTTCAGCTCTTCCTTGGGCACGCCGGTGGCTGGGCGAAGCTCGCCGAGCGGCACGCCGAACCCGGCGTAGAGGTCGCACAGCTTCTGCAGCGCGCCGTGGATGTAGATCGGGTCGTGATGGCCGCGGCAGCGCAGCTCGACGATCAGCCTTTGCGCCTTGCCGAGCGCATAGGCGCCGACCAGGATGCAGCGGCTGGGATTGTCGTGCAGGCGCTGGAGCAGCCGGTCGATCTCGCCCGCCGTCGCCGGATGGCGGAAGACGGGGAGACCGAAGGTCGCCTCGGTGATGAAGATGTCGCAGGGCACCGGCTCGAACGGCGCGCAGGTCGGGTCGGGGCGGCGCTTGTAATCGCCCGAGACGACGATGCGCTCTCCCTTGTGCTCGAGCACGATCTGGGCCGAGCCGAGGACGTGGCCGGCGGGGACGAAGCCGATGTCCACCTCGCCGAGCCGGATCGATTCGCCATAGGGGACCGACATTCCCGCCTGCGGCCCGTAACGCGCCTCCATGATCGCCAGCGTCTCGGGCGTCGCCCAGACCGCCTGATGCCCGCCGCGGGCATGATCGGCATGGCCGTGGGTGACCAAGGCCCTGGCCTTGGGCTGCGACGGATCGATCCAGGCGTCGGCGGGCGCCACGTAAATGCCTTCGGGGAAAGGCTTCACCCAGGAACCGAGACGGGCCATGCGCCCGATATGGCGCTTCCTTCAGCTTTTGCCAGCCAGCGCGCCGCCGAGCGCCGAAGCGCCGAGCTTGGTCGCGAAGGACAAGGCGATGATCCCCGCCATGGCGGGGAGCGCGCCGGCCGCGAGCACGATCGCGAAGTCGATCGCGACATAAGCGGCGCCTGCGTAGATCCCCGTCCGCCAGCCGCCGCCATGCCAGCGCGCGAGCAGCCAGCCCGCGCCGAACAGGATCGGCATTCCCGCGATCACCGAGCACCACGGCGCCGCCCGCATCGCATAAGCCTGATAGGCGGCTTCGTCCTGCCCGGGCGCGATCAGCATCGAATAGATGAAAACCCACAGGAACGCGCAGGCGACGTTGACCACCATCGCCGGAACCGCGACGGCAAGGCTCCTCAGGATCAGCTTTGCCCCCATGCGTGCAGTCTGCCAGACAAAACGGCCGTAGAAAAGGGGTCGATCCCGGCGGCGTCACGGGCCATTGGAAGCCGATGGATCTGCCCCTGCCCGAACCGATCGCCCGCTGGTTCGCGGACAAAGGCTGGACGCCCCGGCGGCACCAGATCGAAATGCTGGCGGCGGCGCGGGCGGGACGCAGCGCCTTGTTGGTCGCGCCGACCGGGGCGGGAAAGACGCTGGCGGGCTTCCTGCCGACGCTCGCGGAGCTGGTGGAGGCGCCGGGGGAAGGCCTGCACACGCTCTACATCTCGCCGCTGAAGGCGCTCGCCGTGGACGTGCAGCGCAATTTGCTGACCCCGGTCGCGGAAATGGGCCTGCCGATCCGGGTCGAGACCCGGACCGGCGACACGCCGTCGGACCGCAAGGCGCGGCAGCGGGTGCGGCCGCCGCAGATTCTGCTGACCACACCCGAATCCTTGAGCCTGCTGCTGAGCCACGAGGGCAGCCTCACCTTGTTCGAAGGCCTGCGCACGGTGGTCGTCGATGAGATACACGCCTTCGCCACCGGCAAGCGCGGCGACCTCTTGAGCTTGTCGCTGGCGCGGCTGCAGGCGATCGCTCCGGGGCTGCGCCGCGTCGGCCTCTCCGCCACGGTCGCCGATCCGGAGGCCTATCAGGGCTGGCTGGCTCCGCATGGCGACGTCGAGACCGTGGATGTGGTCCAGGGCGATCCGGGCGCCGAGGCGGACATCTCGATCATGCTGCCCGAGGACGAGAAAATCCCCTGGTCCGGCCATAGCGGCCGCTGGGCGGCGCACAACGTGATGCGCGAGATCGAGCGGCACAAGACGACGCTCGTCTTCTGCAACACGCGCAGCCTCGCCGAGCTGATCTTCCAGGATCTGTGGGCGGTCAACGAGGACAATCTGCCGATCGGCATCCACCACGGTTCGCTCTCGATCGAGGCGCGGCTCAAGGTCGAGGCGGCGGTCGCGTCCGGCAGGCTGCGCGCCCTCGTCTGCACCGCGAGCCTCGATCTCGGCGTCGACTGGGGGGACGTCGACCTCGTCGTCCAGATGGGCGCGCCCAAGGGCTCGTCGCGCCTCTTGCAGCGGATCGGCCGCGCCAACCACCGGCTCGACGAGCCTTCGGAGGCGATCGTCGTCCCCGGCAACCGCTTCGAATATCTGGAGGCACGCGCGGCCCTGGACGCCATCGGCGAGGACGAGCTCGACCACGAAATCTTCCGCCCCGGCGCGCTCGACGTGCTTGCCCAGCACCTCATGGCCGCCGCCTGCGCCGCGCCGTTCCGCGAGGAGGAGATGCTGGAGGAGGTTCGCGGGGCCGCGCCTTATTCCGGGCTGAGCGACACGCTCTTCCGCCAGGTCCTCTCCTTCATCGAAAGCGGCGGCTATGCGCTCAAGGCCTATGACCGGTTCAAGCGGCTGACCCGGGAGGAGGGGGGCATCTGGCGCGTCTCCCACCCGCGCTTCATCCAGCAGCACCGGATGAACGCGGGCATCATCGTCGACGTGCCGCTCTACGACGTCCGCTTCCGGGGCGGGCGCAAACTGGGCACGGTCGAGGACAATTTCGCCGCCACCCTGTCGCCGGGCGACACCTTCTACTTCGCCGGCCTCGTCCTCGAGGTCGAGAAGATCGACGGCATGGACCTTATCGTGCGCGCCAGCTCGAAGTCGGCGCGTATTCCCACCTATCTCGGCGCGCGCATGGCGATGTCGACCAACCTTGCCGAGCGAGTCCGGCATTTCCTCCACGACCGCTCGCAATGGCCGCGCTTCCCCGACGACGTGCGCGACTGGCTCGATGTGCAGGATCAGCGCTCGAAGCTGCCCGCGCCCGACGAGCTCCTCGTCGAGACCTTCCCGCACGAGCACCGCCACTACATGGTCGCCTACAGCTTCGAGGGCTGGAACGCGCACCAGTCGCTGGGCATGCTGATCACGCGGCGGATGGAGAGCGCGGGCCTGAGGCCCCTGGGCTTCGTCTCGAACGATTATGCGCTCGCGGTCTACGGGCTCGATCCGATCGAAGATCCGGCCGCGCTGTTCTCGGCCGACATTCTCGAGCAGGAGTTCGTCGAATGGGTGCAGGGATCGAGCTTGCTGAAGCGCGCCTTTCGCGAAGTCGCGGTGATCGGCGGCCTGGTCGAGCGCCACCATCCCGGCAAGCGCAAATCGGGGCGCCAGGTCAGCTTCTCGACCGATCTGATCTATGACGTGCTGCGCCGCTACGAGCCCGACCATCTGCTGCTGAAGGCGGCCTGGGCCGACGCTCGCGCCCGCATGACCGACGTCGGCCGCCTCGCCGGCCTGCTCGACCGCGCGGCGGGGACGATGGTCCACGTCAGGCTCGACCGGGTCTCGCCGATGGCGGTCCCGGTCCTCGTCATCATCGGCCGCGAGCGCACCGCGACCGGCACGGTCGACGACAGCCTGCTCATCGAAGCCGAAAGCCTCGCCGAGATCGCGATGCGGGTGGATTAGGTCTCGACGGCCTGAGGGCCGTCAGATGAAGATGTCGGTATGCCCGGTCAGGTTGGTGAGCGGGGCGCCGCCGATGGCGAACACGAAATCCTCGCCTTCCTGGTAGCCGGGCCGGTCGTTGCCGTCGACGATCAGGAAGATCTGGCCGGCGAGGTCGCCGGCGTCGGGCGCGAACCAGACCGCCTCGGCGGCTCCGAGATTGGCGAGGGCAGCGGCGAGATCGTCGTTGAAGGTCGCGGTGGACAGTGTGCCGCCCTCGATCGCCGCGGCGAAGCCCGCCACGCCGCCGGGCAGATCGATCCGGTCCGTGGCCGGGTCGAAATCGGCGATCGTGTCATAGTCCGCGCCGCTCGATTCGGAGGCGCCCGTATAGACGAAGATGTCGCTGCCGCCGCCGCCGCTCAGCGTGTCGGCGCCAAGGAGGCCAAGGATGCGGTCGTCGCCGGCCCCGCCGAAGAAGAAGTCGTCGCCCGCGCTGCCGAAGAACTCGAACCGGCCGTCGGTCTCCGCGCTGCCATCGAACATGACCTGATTGCCGGCGCCGAGCGGCATGCCGTTGATGGTCATCGTATCGCCCAGCGCGACGTGATCGTCGGTCGTGGAGAGATTGTAGTCGCTGCCATCGAGCAGCACGACCGAGTCGATGCCGGCCGGCTGCCCCGGCAGGATGAAGCCGGCGGAGAAGTCGCCCGACAGCTCAAGCGTATCGTCGTCGCCAGCGCCGAGCTCCGGCCAGTCGCCGATGCCGCCGGTCAGCAGCGTCATGGTGTTGGCGTCCCAGACGAAGCTGTCCTGCGTGCTGCCGCCGTCGATATGATCGCTGAAGGCGACCACGTAATTGGCGGACCCGTTGCCGTCGAAGGGGTTCGCCGGCGTGCCGCTGAGGCGCAGCGGCTCCGTCGTGCCGAACTGCACATTGGCCAGGCGGCCGCCGGTCTCCTCCTCAACATTGTCGGGACCGGGCGAAGCCGTCGCCGCCTCGGGCGCGGGAGTCGCCTCGGCCGCCGGGCCGAATTCATCAAGAACCGCCATCGGGTCGGCGGTCGGAACCGGCGACACCGCGGGCGTCGGAGCCGGGTGATAGGCGGCGGTGAAGGGAGCGAAGCCGACCAGCGAGTCGGCGGTCGGGATCGGCGTCGCGGCCAGGCGCAGTTCGGATGAGACCGAAGGCGGATCGGAGCGGGATTGCCGGGCGATATGCTGGAAGAAGCGCGCGCCCCCGAGCGCCTCGCCCGGATCGCGAAACAAATCGTGACTGAGGGGCGAACCATCGTCGCCGCTGCGCTCGCTCAACCTGAACCAGAAAGACCTTGGCACCCGAATCCACCCCATCCCAAAAGCATGATTGTTCAAGCACCTAACACAAGCGGATTGGTCCGTCCACATTGCCGGTGCGTCCCATCTCTGCCATGGCCGGATCGAAGCGGGGCGCGAGCCGTTCCCTGGTGAGACGAGGACAGCAAGTCATGGACATTTCGGTCGAAATCCACTGCGAGGCCTGCGGCAGCGCCAATTACAGCCTGCCTGAAGGCGCCGCGCAGGACGCGCCGATCCGGTGCAATGATTGCGGCGCCGACCAGGGCACGGTCGCCGCCTTGACCGCGGCCCTTATCGCGCTGACGGTGGAGCGCTCGGCCGAATCGCTGCGGAGCGAGCTCGACAGGCTGCGCGGTCCCGGGCCGGGCGAGGTAATCCATTGACCGGGGGGCGGGCGGCGGCTTCAATGGCTGCGCAGCCCGGAGCCCGCCTGATGCGCATTCTTTCCGTTCCCGCCCTCGCCATCCTCCTCGCCATTCCGGCCTCGGCCCAGCAGCCCGACGTCGGCGCCCAGGACCGGCTGGCGCACGAGCGGATGCTGGTGCTCGACACCCATCTCGACATTCCCGCCCGCTGGGACGACGGGCGCTGGGACTTCGCGGAACGCCACCGCTACGACTATGACGGCAGCCAGGTCGATCTGCCCCGCATGGCCGAAGGCGGGCTCGATGGCGGCTTCTTCGTCATCTACACGCGGCAGGGGGAGCTCAGCCCCGCGGGCTATGCCGGGGCGCGCGATGCCGCTCTGGTGCGGGCGGCGGCGATCCACCGGGTGATCGGCGAGAATCGCGGCGCCATCGGCCTGGCGCTGACCGCCGCCGACGCCGAGCGGCTGCACCGCGAGGGCAAGAGGATCGCCTTCATCTCCATGGAGAATAGCTGGCCGCTGGGCGAGGATCTGTCGCTGCTCGCCACCTTCCACCGGCTCGGTCTGCGCATGGCGGGCCCCGTGCACAGCCGCACCAACCAGCTCGCCGATTCGGCGACCGGCGAGGCGCGCTGGAGCGGCCTCAGCCCGCTCGGCCGGCAATGGGTGGCGGAGATGAACCGGCTCGGGCTGGTGATCGACGCCAGCCACAGCTCCGACGCCGCCTTCGATCAGATGCTCCAGCTGAGCCGTGTGCCCATCATTCTCTCCCATTCGGCGCCCAAGGCGATCCACGTCCATGCCCGCAATCTCGACGACGACCGGATGCGCCGGCTGGCGCGCGCCGGGGGAATCATGTTCATGAACTCGATCTTCCTGGTGGCGCATGACGGATCGCCCGAGCGCGACGCGATCAACGCGCGCCACGAACGCTGGGCCGAGCTGGACGAAGCGGGCCGGCGCCGGCTGCTCGCCGACGCCGCGGCGCTGAACGCGCTCCGCCCCTATACGACCGCCGACTTCGACCGGTTCATGCGCGCTTTGATGCACGCGGTCGCGATCATGGGGGCCGACCATGTCGGCCTCGGCGCCGATTGGGACGGCGGCGGCGGCGTGATCGGCATGGAGGACGCCGCCGCGCTGCCGCGAATCACCGCCCGGCTTCGCCGCGAGGGGATCGGCGAGGCCGACATCGCCAAGATCATGGGCGGCAATCTCCTGCGCGTGCTCCGCCAGGTCCAGGCCGGCGCCGCGCGATGAATGTCCCGAGCGGGAGCGTCGCTAGCCAAGCGTTCGATCCCGCATCGCGCCGCGCTCGAACATCCGTTTCTCGGCCTGCGTCCGGGGCTTGAAAGCGGCCCGACCGCACCTAAATCATCGCCGCCGGAAGACCTTCAGTTCGGGTTTTCGGCCTGTTTGCCAGGAGGTTGGCCTCTTCGGGCAGCCTCCATCCCGATATGTTGCTCAATGGAGGACATGACATGCGTGGCTATGATTTCTCACCCTATCGCCGCTCCACCGTCGGCTTCGACCGCCTGTTCGACTATCTCGAGAATGCCAGCCGGGCGGAGCAGGACAATTACCCGCCGTTCGACATCGAGAAGCTGGGCGATGATTCGTACCGGATCACGCTCGCCGTGGCCGGCTTCAGGCGCGACGAGATCGAGATCGTCGCCCACCAGAATCTGCTGACGATCACCGGCCGCCGCTCGGAGGACCGCAACCGCGACGGCAATTTCCTGCACGTGGGCATCGCCACCCGCGCGTTCGAGCGCAAGTTCGAGCTCGCCGACTTCGTTCACGTGAGCGCCGCCGACCTCGTGGACGGCCTGCTCCGGATCGAGCTCGCCCGCGAGGTCCCCGAAGCGATGAAGCCGCGCCGGATCGACATCGGCGGCGTCTCGCCGGCGCCGGTCCGGGACCGGACGGAGCAGCCCGACCTCAGCACCGCCGCCTGAAGCACTGGCGGCAATCGATCCGGCGCCGGAACTTCCGGCGCCGGATTCGCATTGCAGCGGCATGCTCGACCATGACCCGCTCGCGCTCTTCACCTGGACCGAGCTCTCGCTGCGGCTCGGCCTCGCCTCTCTGATCGGCGCCCTGCTCGGCCTCGATCGCGAACTGCAGGGCCACGAGGCCGGAATCCGCACCCATGCCCTGGTCGCACTGAGCTCGGCGGTGATCATGGCCTCGGCGCTGATGCTGACCGTGCAGCTGCGCGCCGACGGGCTGAATTCCGATCCGTTGCGCGCCATCCAGGGCCTTTCCCAGGCGATCGGCTTCATTGCCGCCGGAGTCATCTTCGTGCGCGGCGCCGATGTGGTGAACATGACGACGGCGGCGAACATCTGGGTCGCCTGCGCGATCGGCATCGCCTGCGGCGCCGGCCAGTACCGGCTGGTGACCGTCGCCGCATTGCTGGGCTTCGTCCTGCTCAGCCTGCTGAAGCTCGTGGAGCCCTGGCTCCCGTCGCTCGACAAGAAGAACCCGAAAGACTGAATTCGCTCTCGGCGCGGCTCGAGGCTTCGGGCGGTTCGACCTTCCTCCTTCATGCGCCCGGGCTGCCGCGGCGCCCCCCAATTCTGGAAAGAATCTGGGACAGGATGATTCCATCGCCTGCTCAGGATGCCGATTCGGGGCCGGGGTAGAGAGGTGATGCCACGGCAATTCCGCCGGGCACCCGAAGGAGAAGAAAGATGATCCGCAACGCCCTTTACGCCCTCGCCGCCGCCGTCACCACGACCAGCGTCTTCGCCAGCACCATGGCGGTCCTCGCCGGCAGCCCCGGCGCCATCGCCTGACCCGACCAACGCCCAACCTTGAAAACGAAGGAGAAGAAAGATGATCCGCAACAGCCTGTTCGCCCTCGCCGCCTCGCTGACCACCCTCAGCGTCTTCGCCAGCACCATGGCCGTGATGGCCGGAAGCAGCGCCGGGATCGCGTGACATGAAAATGCCCAACCTCGAGCCGGACCGCCGCCCCGGCACGAGTGGAATCCGAAGGACCGAGTTCAGCTCCGGTTTAGAGTCTCGGGCGCAGAACGAAACGAAGGTTGGAGGTTTCAGCGTGACGAAGGTCTGGCAAATCCTGCAGAATCCGTTCGCGCTGGCGGCCCAGGGCTTCCTCGCCGGCGGGCTTCTGTTCTGGACGACTCGGGCCGACGCCGCGACCATCCTCCCTACGATCTTCTGATCCCGAACGGCTTGATCGCCGCTGCGTCCGCTTTATAGCGGAACCATGGTTCGCCTTTCGTTCTGTGGCCACGAGTTGAATGCGCTGCCGCAGGGCGCCCTGTTCTGGCCGGCGCGATGCGCGCTCCTCGTCGCCGATCTCCACCTCGAGAAAGCGAGCTGGTTCGCGAGCAGGGGGCAGATGCTGCCGCCTTACGATTCGATCGCCACCCTCGCCGATCTGTCGCTGATCGCCGCGGCGACCGCGCCCCGGGAAATCTGGTGCCTCGGCGACAGCTTCCACGATCGGCACGGCTGCGACAGGCTGCCCGCGCCGGCGCGCGAGATGCTGCTCGCGCTGACCGGCTCGGTGCGCTGGACCTGGATCACCGGCAATCACGACCCCGTCTTCGCCGACCCCTGCGGCGGCGAGATCGTCGCCGAGGCGGAGGTCGACGGGCTCCTGTTGCGCCACGAGGCCGATCCGGGCGATCCGCGCCCCGAGATGTCCGGCCACTTCCACCCGAAATTGAGGATCAACCATCGCGGCCGGCTGGTGTCGCGCCGCTGCTTCGTCGCGACCGAGACCAAGCTGATCCTGCCCGCCTTCGGGTCGCTGACCGGCGGCCTCGACGCCCATCACCCCGAGATCGTCCGCGCCGTCGGCCCGGGCGCCGAGGCCCTGGTGCCGGTGCGGGACAGGCTGCTGAGATTCCCGGTCGCGGCCTAGGCCGCCTGGAACGTCATGGCGACGCCGTTCATGCAATAGCGCAGGCCGGTCGGGCGCGGGCCGTCGTTGAACAGATGGCCGAGATGGCCGCCGCAATTGGCGCACAGCACTTCGGTGCGGCGGCCGAGCAGGCCGTTGTCGGCGCGGGTGGCCACGGCGCGCGGCAGCGGCCGCCAGAAGCTCGGCCAGCCGGTGCCGCTGTCATATTTGGCCTGCGAGGAGAAGAGCGGGTGGCCGCAGCCGGCGCAGCGGAAGAGGCCGCGCCGGTGCTCGGCGTCGAGCGGGGAGGATCCCGGCCGCTCGGTGTCGGCCTGACGCAGCACCGCATATTGGCGCGGATTGAGCCGGCGCCGCCACTCGGCGTCGGCCAACCGGAAGGGGAAGCGGCCGGGCCGCGCGTCGGCGCTTCGGCCGGGCATGGTGAAGGCGATGCCGGCCACCATGGCGGCCCCGCCGAGCCCGAGCAATGCGCGTCTGTCGATATTCATGGCCCGATCCTGCGCGCCCTCACCTTAACCGGGCGCGAACGAGGCCGCGCACCGCATTGCCGATGAAGAAGCCCCCGGCGAGATCGGCCTCGACGAGGTCGCCTTCCTCGGCCTTGCGCTCGTCGATCAGCCGGGCGCGCAGGATGCCGGGGAGGAGGCCGCGGCCGAGGGGCGGAGTCACCAGCCTGCTGCCCCGCTCGACGAACAGGCTGGTGAAGCTGCCCTCGGTGAGGAAGCCGGCATCGTCGCGGAACAGGATCTCGAACGCCCCCGATGCGGCGCGGGCCTCGTCGTAAAAGGCGCGGTCGCTGGTTTTGTGGCGCAGGCGAAAATCCTCGGCCGGGATCGGCCGCGCGGCGAGTGCGACCGCGACCGGCTCCGCCGGCGTGGGCGGCAGCGGCCGCATCTCGATCGCGAGGGCGCCGCTCTTCGAGAGCATCAGCCGAACCCTGCTCGGCCCGGCGCGGAAAGTCGCGGCCTGCAAATCGTTGCGTGCCTCGTGCCGGTCGAAGGGGAAATCGAGCGCCTCGGCGCTGGCCTTGATTCGGGCGAGGTGGCGTTCGAGATCGACGACGCCGTCGTGCGGATCGAAGCGCATCGTCTCGATCAGGTCGAACCGCCTCTGGGTCTCCACGAACGCCCCTTTCGCCAGACATTCGCGCCATTCGTCTTCCGCGCCGCTGTCCGCCACGATGCCGGAGCCGAGCCCCAGGCGGGCGATGCGCGCGCCTCGAGCAAGCGTCAGCGTCCGGATGGCGACATTGAACGCGGCTTCGCCGTCCGGCGCAAGCCTGCCGATCGCGCCGCAATAGGGGCCCCGCGGGCTTGCCTCGAGCGCGGCGATGATCTCCATCGCCCTGATCTTGGGCGCGCCGGTGATCGAGCCGCACGGATAGATGGCGCGGAGGAGGTCGATCGGGCCCAGCCCCTCCTCGAGCTCGGCCGTGATCGTGGAGGTCATCTGGAGGATGGTCGGATAGGTCTCCACCGCGAACAGTTCGGGGACCTTCACGCTGCCCGGCTTCGAGACGCGCGACAGATCGTTGCGCAGGAGATCGACGATCATCAAATTCTCGGCGCGCTGCTTGGGATCCGCCGCGAACAAGGCGGGATCGGCGCCGCGCGGCGCCGTGCCCTTCATCGGACGGGTGGTGACGCGCCCGCCTTCGAGCGTGAAGAACAGCTCCGGCGAGAAACTCAGAATCCAGTGCGTGCCGGTATAGACGATCCCGCCATGGCCCGCGCGCGCCCGGCTCCGCAGAGCGGCGTAGAGCGCGAGGGGGTGGCCGGCGATGGGCACGTCCGCAGCGAAGGTGAGGTTCGCCTGGTAGACGTCGCCGGCCTCGATATGCGCCTTCACCGCCGCCAGCGCGGCCGCATATTCGGCCTGGCTGATGAGTGGCCGCGCCTTGCCGGCCCAGGCCCCGGAAGGATCGGGGAGGAAGGCGGCGGGGTCCACCTCCTCCTGCCGGTCGAACAGCCCGAGCCAAAGCAAAGGCGGCTCGCCCTCCCCGGGGGTGCGGCGCAGGGGCGCGAGCTTCGCTTCCAGCGCATGGCCGGCCTCATAGGCGAGGAATCCCGCCGCCGCGGCGCCGCGCAGCCTCTCGAGACAGGCGCCGATCTCTTCGGGATCGCGCGTTTCGACGATCTCGCGCGCGCCCGAGAAGAGCTGCGCGCGGCCGCCCGTGCGCGCGTCGTCGAGAAGGACGAAGGGTTCGCTCATACTTGCCATGACGCGCCTTCAGGCCCATTTGCGCCGGTCGGGAGAGAGACTTTGGTTTGCAGCGTCTTCGACCTCTTCAAGATCGGGGTCGGTCCATCCAGCTCGCACACGATGGGACCGATGACGGCCGCGTGCCGCTTTGTCGAGAGGCTCAGGCGCGAAGGAACGCTGGACTCGGCCGAGCGGGTCCAGGTCGATCTCTACGGCTCGCTGGCGCTGACCGGCAAGGGACACGCCACCGACCGCGCCATCCTGCTCGGCCTTTCCGGCGAGCGGCCTGACGGGATCGACCCGGACGAAGCCGAGCGCACGGTCGCGCGGATCCGCGAAACCGGCCGGATCGCGCTTGGCGGCGCGCGCGAGATCGCGATCGACGAGGCGCGCGATCTCAGATTCCTGCAGCGCGAACGGCTCCCGCACCACAGTAACGGCATGCGCTTTTCCGCCTTCGACGCGGCCGGCTCCACCCTCGCGAGCGCGGTCTCCTATTCGGTGGGCGGCGGCGCCGTGGTCGAGGAGGCCGACGTGGCGCGCAACGCGCCGCCGGAAGGGACCTGGGACGTGCCGCACCGCTACAGCTCGGCCGAGCAGCTGCTCGCCATCGCCGCCCGCGAGGATGTCAGCATCGCCGACATCGCCCGCGCCAACGAGCGCGCCGGCCTGACCGACGAAGAGATCGACGCCCGGCTCGGTGCGATCACCCAGGCCATGTCCGCTTGCATAGACCGCGGCATCGCCGCCTCCGGAATCCTGCCGGGAGGTCTCAACGTGAAGCGTCGCGCGCCCGCGCTCTACCGACTCCTGACCGAGCGCGCCGAGCGGGCGCTGCAGGATCCGCTGACCGTGATCGACTGGGTCAACCTCTGGGCGCTGGCGGTAAACGAGGAGAATGCGGCCGGCGGCAAGGTCGTCACCGCGCCCACCAACGGCGCCGCCGGCATTGTCCCCGCAGTGCTCCGCTACTATCAGCGCTTCACGCCGCGCGCGAGCGACGAGGGCGTGCGCGTTTTCCTGCTCACCGCCGCCGCGATCGGCTCCCTGTTCAAGGAGAATGCCTCGATTTCCGGCGCCGAGGTCGGCTGCCAGGGCGAGGTCGGCGTCGCCTGCTCGATGGCGGCGGCGGGGCTGACCGCGGCCCTGGGCGGCACGCCGGGCCAGGTCGAGAACGCCGCCGAGATCGGCATGGAGCACAATCTGGGCCTCACCTGCGACCCTGTAGGGGGCCTCGTCCAGGTGCCGTGCATCGAGAGGAACGCGGTCGGCGCGGTCAAGGCGATCGAAGCCTCGCGGCTCGCTTTGGTCGGCGACGGCTCGCACCGGGTCAGCCTCGACCAGGTGATCGAGACGATGCGCAAGACCGGCCTCGACATGAACGTGCGCTACAAGGAAACCTCGCTGGGCGGGCTCGCCGTGAACGTGGTGGAGTGCTGAGGGCTCAGAAAACCCGCGTCAGCCAGTAGAAGAGCGCCGCGATCGCGGCCGAGGCCGGAAGCGTGACGATCCAGGCGAAGACGATATTGCCGGCGACGCCCCAGCGCACCGCCGAGGCGCGCCGGGCGGCGCCGACGCCCATGATGCAGCCGGTGATGGTGTGGGTGGTCGAGACAGGAATGCCGAGCCAGGTCGCCGAGAACAGCATGATCGCGCCGCCCGTTTCGGCGCAGAAGCCCTGGTGGGGGGTCAGCCGCGTGATCTTGGACCCCATCGTGTGGACGATCCGCCAGCCGCCCATCAAAGTCCCGAGGCCCATGGCGAGCTGAGCGGAGATGACCACCCAGAAGGGAACGTAGAACTCGCTGCCGAGGGCTCCCTGCGAGTAGAGCAGGACGGCGATGATCCCCATCGTTTTTTGCGCGTCGTTGCCGCCATGGCCGAGCGAATAGGCTGCGGCGGAAACCAGCTGCATGCGGCGGAAGCTGCGATCCGCGGTGGTGGCGTTGACCCGCCTGAACAGCCAGGAGGTCAGGATCACCAGCAGCATGGCGACGAACATGCCGATCGTCGGCGACAGGAAGATCGCCACCGTCGTCTTGATGACGCCCGACGATTCGACGACGCCGATCCCGCCGGCGGAAATGCCGGCACCGAGCAGGCCGCCGATCAGGGCGTGGCTGCTCGACGACGGGATGCCGAGCATCCAGGTGATCACGTTCCACGCGATCGCTCCCATCAGCGCGCCGAAAACGACCGCCGGCGTGATCACGTCCACATCGACGATGCCCTTGCCGATCGTCTCGGCGACGTGGAGCCCGAAGAAGAGGAAGGCGATGAAGTTGAAGAAGGCCGCCCAGCACACCGCCAGCTGCGGGCTGAGCACGCGCGTCGAGACCACCGTCGCGATCGAATTGGCGGCGTCGTGGAGGCCGTTCAGGAAATCGAATGCCAGGGCCACGCCGATCAGCGCGACCAGCAGATAGAAAGGAAGAGCGCCGTCCATCAGGCGTGATCGATCACGATGCCCTGAATTTCGTCCGCCACGTCCTCGAACCCGTCGAGCACCCGTTCGAGGTGGCGATAGACTTCGCGGCCGACGAAGAAGGCCATCGGGCGCTCGCCATGCGCCTGGAACAGCGCCTTCAAGCCGTCGCTGTAGAGGCTGTCGGCCTTGCCCTCGAGATGGACGATCGTTTCGGTGATCTCGTGCAGCCGGGCGGCGTTCCTGCCGATGTTGCGCATCAGCGGCACCGCTTCGAGGACCAAAGCGGCGGCCTCCGACGCGAGTTCGCTCATCTCCTTCATCTGCGGCTCGAAGGTTGAAACCTCGTAGAGCGTGATCGCCTTGGCAGTCTGCCACATCTCGTCGATCGCATCGTCCATCGCGCCGGTGAGCGCCGTGATCGCGCTGCGGTCGAACGGAGTGATGAACGAGCGGCGGACAGCCACCAGCACGTCGCGGGTGACGTCGTCGGCAGCATTTTCATGCGCGGCGATCTTGGTGCACGATTCGGCGATGCCCTCCTCGCCCGAAAACATCCGCGCCATCGCGCCGGCGCCGGCGACCAGGACTTGCGCGTGGCGTTCGAACATGTCGAAGAAGCGGTCCTCCCTCGGCATGATCGCGCGAATGAACTTCAGCATGCGATACCCCCAGGAGATTCGGTTGACGCCCATAACGACCAGCGACGGGCGCGGATAGAGACCGTCTTCGTCGGCGGTGAAAGAAAGGAGCAGGGTCTTGAGCTCCGGCTCTTCGACCGCCGCCGCCGCCTCGGCCGGCGAAAACCATTGCCTGGTCCGCTCGCCCCGTTCGGGCCACTCGCCGGCCTCGCGGGTGACGAGCAAGGGATAGACGGTGACGATCGCGTCGGCGGCCCCGGTCCGGCGCCTCTTGTCGTAGCGGAAGCTGCCGATCGGGCTGGTCGCGATCCTTCCTTCCACGCCCGCTTCCTCGAAAGCCTCGCGCGCCGCCGATTCGTAGTTGAGGAAGGCCGGGATCGGATTGCCCTTTGGGATCACCCAGCGGCCGCGTTCCTTCGACGTGATGAGCAGGACCCGCAGCCTGCCTTCGGCATCGACCCGGTAGGGAAGGACTCCATATTGCGTGATCAATCCATCGCTCCCGCGCGCATCAAAGGCAGCGTCCTAGTTGACGCATCGCGCGTGCAAAGGCCACAGTCGAGCCTTGTCTCCCAAGGAGGTACGAATGCGCCTGAAGCTGCTTGCCGCGATCATTGCCCTGCCGCTGAGCGCGGCGCTGGCCCAAAGCGCGGACGCGCCGGCGGTCGAGAAGCCCGCGGCCCTTGTCGCCGACGGCATCCCGCCGGTGCCCGCGGCGCTGGCGGGGCGGACGCGGCCCTATATGGAGTTCCGCACGGCGGGCTTTTCCGGCTGGAACGCGCGCGACCGATCGATGCTGATCACCACCCGCTTCGGCAACACCAACCAACTCCACCGAGTCGCAACGCCGATGGGCGCGCGCGAGCAACTGAGCTTCGAGGCCGAGCCGGTCAACGGCAGCTGGTCGCCCACCGGCGATCTGCTCCGAGTCCAAAAGGATGTCGGCGGCAACGAATTCTTCCAGATCTACACGCTGGGGAACGGACAGCTCCGTCTTGTCACCGACGGCCGCAGCCGCAACCAGTTCGGCGCCTGGAGCCAAGATGGGCGCCTGATCGGCTACAGCTCGACCCGGCGCAACGGCGCCGAAGCCGACCTCTACGTGGTCGATCCGCGCAATCCCTCGACCGACCGGATGGTCGCCGAGGTGAGGGGCGGCGGTTGGGGCATCGCCGATTTCTCGCCCGATAACGCCCGTGCCGTCGCGATCGAATATATCCAGATCACCAAGTCGAACCTTCATCTGGTGGACGTCGCCAATGGCGGCCTGACGCCGATCGGCGACCACAGCCGGGACATCTCCTACGGCGCCGCCCAATATGCGCCGGACGGGACGCTCTAGGTCACTTCGGACGAGGGCTCGGACTTCCAGCGGCTGGGCCGGCTCGACGTGGCGACGGGCCGCTTCACGCCGGTCGCCACCGGCGTCGACTGGGACGTCGAGAATTTCGACGTCGCCCCGGACGGCCGCTTCATCGCAATCGTCACCAACGAGGCGGGGATCAGCCGGCTGAGGCTGCTCGATCCGCGCACCGGCCGCGCCCGGCTGGTCAGCGCCTTGCCGGCGGGGACGATCGGCGGCCTGGAGGTCGCGCCCTGGGGCGCGGTCGGCTTCAGCCTCTCTTCGGCGCGCAGCCCGTCCGACGCCTATTCGGTCGATCCGCGCACGCTGGCGGTCACCCGCTGGACGCGCAGCGAGACCGGCGGGCTCGACGCCGCCGCCAACGTCGAGCCCGAGCTCGTCGAGGTCAGGAGCTTCGACGGCGAGCGGGTCTCGGGCTTCCTCTACCGCCCCGACGCCGCCCGCTTTCCCGGCCGCCGTCCGCTCATCGTCAACATCCACGGCGGGCCCGAAGGCCAGTCGCGCCCCGGCTTCCTCGGGCGCAACAATTATCTGATCAACGAGCTCGGAATCGCCATCTTCTACCCCAACGTCCGCGGTTCGACCGGCTACGGCAAGCGCTTCGTCAGCCTCGATAACGGCCCGGCCCGGCGCGAGAACAGCGTCCGCGACATCGGCGCCTTTCTCGATCGTCTCGCCGGCGATCCGGCGCTCGATCCGGCCCGCTTCGCGGTGACCGGCGGGTCTTATGGCGGCTATATGTGCTACGCCGCGGCGATCCGGTTCGGCGAAAGGCTGCGCGCCGCCAATTGCGTCGTCGCCATCTCGAACTGGGTCACCTTCCTCGAGAACACCCAGTCCTACCGCCGCGACCTCAGGCGGGTCGAATATGGGGACGAGCGCGATCCCGCCCAGCGCGCCGCGCTGACCGCGATCAGCCCGCTGACCCGCGTCGCCGAACTCCGCATCCCGCTGATGGTCGTCACCGGCGGCAACGATCCGCGCGTGCCGGCCTCCGAAGCCGAGCAAATGGTCCGCGCCGTGCGCGCCGCCGGCCGCCCCGCCTGGCACCTGCTCGGCCAGAACGAAGGCCACGGCTTCGCCAAGAAGGAGAATCAGGACTATCAATTCTGGGTCGGGTTGATGTTCTGGCAGCAGCATTTGCTCGGGCAGGGGAGCTAGGAATGGCCGTCTCGACCATCGAGGGCACAATCGAAGCGGTGGAGCTGAAGCGCGTCCGGCGCAACGTGCGCGTCTACGACCGCGTCACCTTCAGGCTCGGGGACGGGAGCAGCAAGTCGATTGCCAAGGCGGTCGTCGAGGAGAAGGTAGCGGCAGCGCTCCGGCCCGGGACCAGCGGCCGCTTCTATCTCTACAATGCGCTCGACCATCGGGGCATCCACGGCGTGCGCGACAGCGAGGGCGGCGCCGTCTTCGGTTATGCCAGGATGAACGAAACTGCGATGCTCTGGGTCGTGGGCATCGCCCTGATCATGATCGTCGCCACCTTCCTCATCCTGGACTCCGTCTCGATCTGGGGCTCGCTGCTGCTCATTCTCGGCGTCCCCGCTTATTTCCTATATCGCAAGACGCGGCTCGAGGCCGAGCGGCAGTTCAAGGCCGACGGCTGATGGCCGAGGGGGGCTGGTCCTATCGCGAAGCCGGCGGCATTGCGCGCTCTGCGATCTGGCTGCTCTACGCCAATGCCGCCGCAAGCATCACCGCGATCGCCTTTGCCTGGGTCCGCGACTTCGATCCCCTGGCGATCGGCCTGGGAGAGGGTGTTTTCCTGCTCGCCGAACTGGTGCTGATCATCGCCACCGCCATCTTCTTCTTCATCTGGATCTATCGCGCGAATGCCAATGCCCGCGCGCTCGGCGCGGACGACATGTCGGCGACGCCGGGCTGGGCGGTGGGCTGGTTCTTCGTCCCGTTCGCCAATCTCGTCATGCCTTTCATGACGGTCCGCGAGCTTTGGAAGGCGAGCGTCCGCCCCAGGGACTGGCAACTCGTCCCGGCACCCGTCGCCATCCCCTTGTGGTGGGCCTTCTGGCTCGCATCGAACATAACCGGCGCCATCGCGGCCACGATAGGCCTGCAGACCATGTCGGAGCCGGTCCCGACGGCGGATACCCTCGCCGCCTTGTCCGAGCTGCTGTCGATCCCCGCCGCATTGCTCCTCGCCTGGATCATCGGCGGCATCCAAGCGCACCAGGCCGGCCCCGAGCATCTCGCGGACCGCTTCGCCTGATCAGCGCGGCCGAAGGGTGCGCTAGGTCCCGCCCGCCACCGCCGGCACGATCCACAGGAAGATGCGGCGGCCGTCGAGGACGTCGTGCGCGGCGGCCTCCCAATCGGGCATCGGGAAGTCGTGGCTGAGCACCCGGCTTCCGGGCCGCAGCTCGGCCACCAGCCGTGGACGCAGCAGCAGATTGAGGAGGGGAAGCAGATAGAGAGTGACGACGTCGGCCTCGTCGAGCCGCGTCGCGAACAGATCCTCGTTTCGGAAGACGGCACGCCCCGCGACTCCCGCCCGCGCCGCGGCGGCCTCGGCCTCCGCGATCCTGGCGCTGTCGATATCCACGCCGAGCGCGCGCGCGCCGCGCCGAGCGGCCGCGATCGGAATGCGTCCGTCCCCGCAGCCGAGGTCGATCAACAACTCGCCGGGCCCGAGGCCGGAAAGGTCGAGCATGCGTTCGACCAAAGGCTTGGGCGTGGACCAGAAAGGCGCATCCAATTGACCTGCGGTTCCGGCCCAGGGGCCGCGAACGGCGGCGAAGCAGCGATCCTCCTCGCCTATCAGCCGATCCTCAGGGCGCGCCAGGACGAATCGACTCCGGCGATCGTCGCGCCCTCGACAATCCCCCGATAAGCGCGCGGGCCGGCGGTGAAACGCAGAGCGTTCCCGCGAAGCGCGGCGTCGCGCAACTCCATCACCCTCCCGCCGCCGGTGAGCGTGCCCGTCACCGCCTGGTAGCGCTGTTCGATCTCGAGCGCATAGCTGGCGCCGTCGGCGTCGCTGAGCGTCCAGCGCCCGCCCGCCACCGCCGGCACGACCCACAGGAAGATGCGGCGCCCCTCGAACCTCTCCTGCGCCTCGGGCCGCCAGTCGCCCATGTCGAAGGCGTGACTGACGATCCGCGCGCCGGGCCGAAGCTCGGTGAGCAGGCGCGGCCGCAGCGCCAGGTTGATGCCGGGCAGCAAATAGAGCGCCACCACGCTCGCCTCGTAGATCGCGGTGCGGAACAAATCCTGGCGGCGGAAGCGGACGCGCCCCTCGACGCCGGCGATCCGCGCCGCCGCCGCGGCCTCCTCGATCCGCAGCGGATCGAGGTCGACGCCGAGCGCGCGGGCGCCCCTTCGCGCGGCCGCCACCGCGATCCGGCCGTCGCCGCAGCCAAGGTCGATCAGATAATCGGACGCGCCGACCTCGGCGAGGTCGAGCATGCGCTGCACAAGCGCGTGCGGCGTCGGCACGAACGGGACTTCGAGCTCGGGCGCCGCGAATCCGGCGAGCGCGGGCAATGCGGCGGCGGCGAGGACTTCGCGTCGGGAGAATAACATCCGGTCAGCATAGCTTGCATCGCCCGCCCGCCAAGGCCATTTGCCCCCCCATGACCGAACCGCTCCTGAAGGCCGCGATCATCCCGGTGACGCCGCTGCAGCAGAATTGCTGCCTGATCTGGTGCACCAAGACGATGCGCGGCACCTTCACCGATCCCGGCGGCGACCTCGACCGTCTGAAGGCCGCGGCGAGCCAGCAGGGGGTGACGATCGAGAAGATCCTGCTGACCCACGGCCATATCGACCATTGCGGATCGGCCAAGATCCTCGCCGACGAGCTCGGGGTGAAGATCGAGGGTCCGCACGAGGACGACCGCTTCTGGATCTCGCGGCTCGAGGACGACGGGCGCGCCTACGGCATCACCGGCAAGGTCTTCGAATCGGACCGCTGGCTGGTTAATGGCGACACCGTGACGGTGGGCGAGCTGATTTTCGACGTCTATCATTGCCCCGGCCACACCCCCGGCCACGTCGTCTTCCATCATCCGCCCTCGAAGCTCGCCATCGTCGGCGACGTCCTGTTCCAGGGCTCGATCGGGCGCACCGACTTCCCGATGGGCAACCACCAGGACCTGATCGACGCGATCACGGGGCGCCTGTGGCCGCTCGGCGACGACACCGCCTTCGTCCCCGGCCACGGCCCGATGTCGACCTTCGGCCAGGAGCGCCGCACCAACCCCTTCGTCGCCGACCGGGTGCTGGCGCGGGCACAATAATCTCCCGGCCGACCTAGCGGCGCTGGCGGCGAAGCCAGGCGGCCGCGGCGGCGACCACGTCTCTGCGGTGATCGACTCCCTGGGCGTCGACCATGAAATGGTCGTATCCCGCATATTCCCGATAGGTGAAATTGGCTTTGCGCGCGGCGGCGGCGAGGTCGCGCGCGGCGCGGGCGCTGGCGACAGGCGCGGATTCGTCGCGCGTGCCGTGGATCAGAAGCACCGGGGCCGGGGTCTGGATCAGGCCGCGTGCCGGTATCTGGTCGATCGCATCGGCCCACCAGCGATAGCCGGCGCCCGACCAGTGCCGGCCGGCCGCCGGATTGGCGCGCGCCTCGGCGAAGACCCGGTCGGCCTCGGCGATCATGGCCGGCGGCAGCGCCGAGCGTATCATCGCCCCCACCGGCAGCCCGATCCCCGACGACCAGACGATCACGGCCCTGGTTTCCGGAATGAGCGGCGCCGCGAGCGCCGCGACGGCGCCGCCTTCCGATCCGCCGAAGATGACGAGCCTCCCGTTCCACCAGCCTTGGCGGCGGAGCGCGGCGACCACGTGAGCCGCGTCGAGCACGCGCTGCGTAAGGGTGTTGCCGCGCCAGAAATCGGCTGGGCAATCATTGCCGTCGGCGCCGGTGGCGACTCCGTATTTCTCGATGGTGAGCAAGGCATGGCCGGGCGCCAGCAGCGGCGCCATCCAGCGGATCCGATCGTTGAGCGTGACCGAATCGCATCCCGACCCCTGCAGCATGATCAGGAGGGGCTGGCGGCCGCGCGCGGCCCTCCGCTCGACATAATAGAGGATTTCGCTGCCGTCGGCCCGCGCCAGCGTCGCCGCGGTCGCCTGGACCGGCGCAGCGGCCGGAGCGGGCGCCGCGATCCAGAGCGACAGGATTGCGGCGATGATCCGGAACCGGGTCATGGCTGCTCTGCCTAGACCGTTGGCGCCGCCGCCTCCGCCGTCCGGCCCGGGCCGATCTGGAAGCCGCGCTGGATGGGCGGGCTTTGATAGGCGATGAAGATCGCATAGCCGCCCAGCACCAGGAGAACGAGCCAGCTCAGGGAGATGCCTCCGACGCGCAGCGGATTGGCGCCGGGCCGATCCATGCCGAAGGCGTGCGCGATGCGCGCGAGGACGAAAAGGAGCCCGGCGCCCCAGAGCCACAGATTGCCGCCGGTCGCGAGTTCGAGGAAGCCGAGGAGGACGAGGAAGATCGGCATGTTCTCGGCGTAATTGCCGTGCGCGCGCATCCGCCGCGCCAGCGCGTCGTTGCCGCCGTCGCCGACGCCGATCTGGAGCGGCCCGCGCATGCGGCTGACCCTGACGCTGAGCCAGATGTGGAGGATCGCCGCTGCGCCGGCGATGGTGAGCGTGATCGGCAGGATGATCATGGGCCGCGTCCCCTCGTTTGGCCCGAAGGTCGCACGGCGAGCGCGCGCTTGCAACCGCGCCCCAAATCGCTATAGGCGGCTCCCTTCATGCGAGAGCGTCAGGCCGCGAGGCCAGCAGCCGGTCCGGCCGTTGATCATCGGCCCCGCGCTCGCATCCATTCATTCAAGGTCGAACTGGAAACAGGTGCCACCATGGCGGTCCCCAAAAGAAAAACCTCGCCTTCCAAGCGCAACATGCGCCGCAGCCACGACGCGCTGAAGCCGACGAGCTATCAGGAATGCCCCAATTGCGGCGAGCTTCGCCTGCCCCACAATCTGTGCGCCAAATGCGGCCACTATAAGGGGCGTGAAATCCTCAAGTCCGAGGCGTAAGACAGCCGGGTTCAGGACGGGGAGACGGCTTCGGTGGGCAGCGGGCCACGGATCGCAATCGACGCGATGGGTGGCGACACCGGCCCCGAGGTCATGGTCGGCGGCGCGGCCAATGCCTGGCGCCGCCGCGACGACCTCAGCTTCATCCTGTTCGGCGACGGGGCCGCGATCCGAGCCGAGGTCGCCAGGCATGCGGGCCTTTCGGCCGTTTGCGAAATCGTCCATTGCGACGACGTCATCACCGGCGACGACAAGCCCAGCCAGGCGATCCGCCGCGCCAAGACGACCTCGATGGGCCTCGCCATCGCGGCGGTGAAGGAAGGCGCCGCCCAGGCCTGCGTCTCGGGCGGCAATACCGGCGCGATGATGGCGATGGCCAAGCTCGCGCTGAGGACCATGCCCGGCATCCACCGGCCCGCTTTGGCGGCCTTGCTTCCCACGCTGGGCGAGAACGACCTGGTCATGCTCGATCTGGGCGCCAACACCGAGTGCGACGTGGGCAACCTCGTCCAGTTCGCGGTGATGGGCGCCGCTTATGCGCGGGTCGTGCTCGAGCTCGAGCGGCCCCGCGTGCAGCTGCTCAACATCGGCACCGAGGAGCTGAAGGGGACCGAGGAGTTGAAGGAGGCCGCCGCCATATTGCGCGGATCCGAGCACCTCCACATGCGCTTCGACGGCTTCATCGAGGGCGACAAATTGTCGCGCGGGGACGTGGACGTGATCGTCACCGACGGCTTCTCCGGCAATATCGCTCTGAAGTCTCTGGAGGGCACCGCCCGCTTCGTCACCGACCTCCTCAAGCGCGCCTTCACCAGCTCGGTCCGCTCCAAGATCGGCTTCCTGATTTCGCGGCCGGCGACCGAATTGCTGCGCCACCATCTCGATCCGAACAACCATAATGGCGCGGTCTTCCTGGGGTTGAACGGCCTCGTCGTGAAGAGCCATGGCGGCGCCACCGACAAGGGCGTCGCCAACGCGATTCGGGTCGCGGCGCGGATGGTGCGCGAGGACCTCACCCGCAAGATCGCCGAAGATCTCGCCAACGTGACCGAGCAGACCGCCCAGATCGCGGCCGCGACATGAGCCGCCGCTCGATCATCGCCGGCACCGGCGCCGCCCTGCCGCCGCGCCGCGTCACCAACGCCGAGCTGGCGGAGCGCGTCGACACCACCCACGAATGGATCGTCGAGCGGACGGGGATCGAGGCCCGCCACATCGCCGCCGACGGCGAGACCACCGCGACGCTCGCGACCGAGGCGGCGCAAAAGGCGCTCGCCGCCGCCGGCCTCGCCGCCGACAGGATCGGCCTCATCGTCCTCGCCACGGCGACGCCCGACCAGACCTTCCCGGCGAGCGCGGTGCGGGTCCAGGCCGCTCTGGGCATAGACGATTGCATCGCCTTCGACGTGCAGGCGGTCTGCACCGGCTTCCTCTACGCTCTGTCGATCGCCGACAATATGCTGAAGGGCGGCATGGCCGAACATGCGCTGGTGATCGGCTCGGAGACGTTCAGCCGCATCCTCGACTGGGACGACCGCGGCACCTGCGTCCTGTTCGGGGACGGGGCAGGCGCGGTCGTGCTCAGCGCGGCGGACGGCGGAGACCGGGGCATCCTCGCCACGCGCCTCCACGCCGACGGGCGCCACGCCGACCTTCTCTATGTAGACGGCGGCGTTTCGACCACGGGCACGGTCGGCAAATTGAGGATGAAGGGCAAGGAGGTCTTCCGCCACGCCGTCACCAACCTGGCCGACGTCCTCAACGAGACCCTCGCCGCCGCCGGCCACCACGCCGACGAGATCGACTGGGTGGTGCCGCACCAGGCCAATAAGCGCATCCTCGACGCGACCGCGCGGAAGCTCGGCCTCGACCCCGCCAAGGTGATCGTGACCGTCGATCAGCATGCCAACACGTCGGCCGCATCGGTGCCGCTCGCGCTCGACGTGGCAGTCAAAGACGGCCGGATCAAGAAAGGCGACCTCGTCGTGCTCGAGGCCATGGGCGGCGGCTTCACCTGGGGGGCGGCATTGGTCCGTTTCTGACGCGGTTTCCGGGCCCGATCGCGACAAGGGCCGAAAGTTGGATTGCGCTTGCGCTAAAGCGCGGTTAAGGTTCTAAATTCTCTATGAGAGGGGGGCCGCTCATGGCCGACGCAGGCACCATCCGGAAACCGTCCGTCGGGACGTTGACCCGCGCCGATCTGGCCGACATCGTCCATCGCGAGATCGGGCTGTCGCGGGCCGAATCGGCCGGCATCGTCGAGGGCATCCTCCATCATATGTGCCACGCTTTGGCCGAGGGACAGAACGTCAAGATTTCGGGCTTCGGCAGCTTCATCCTGCGCGACAAGGGCGAGCGGGTCGGCCGCAACCCCAAGACCGGCGTCGAGGTGCCGATCGCGCCGCGCCGCGTGCTCACGTTCCGCGCCAGTCAGATCATGCGCGAGCGGATCGCCCGCAGCGGTTAATGGCCCCTGCGATGGCCGAGCCGATCCGCAAGAGCGACCACGCCTTCCGGACCATTGGCGAGCTGGCCGGGGACCTTGGCGTCCCGCAGCACATCCTGCGCTACTGGGAGACGCGCTTCCAGCAATTGCGGCCGCTGCAGCGCGCCGGCAACCGGCGCTATTACCGGCCCGACGACGTCGCGCTCGCGCGCCGCATTCATCGCCTGCTCACCCAGGACGGCTATACGATTCGCGGCGTTCAGCAGCTCCTGAAGAGCGGCGGGGACTCAGGGGCCGCCGCGGCCGCGGCCGCGGCCGCGGCCGGCGCCGCTCCCGCCAACCGGCACGACCCCTTTCCGGGCGGGGAGTTGCGCGCGCTGCGCCAGACCTTGACCGACGCACTGGAGGAGACAGAGTTATGAGTATCGGCATTCGGACAGTGGCGATGGCGGCGCTTGGCGCGGCCACGGTTTTCGCCGTGTCGGCGCCTGCGGCGGCGTCCCCCGCGCAGCCGCTGAGGGAATTGCGCTGCGACCTGATGGACCAGCATCGCGGCCGGCTCCGCACGTTCGAGGCGCCGGACCTCCACGTGCTCGAGCAAACCGCGGGCACGGCGCAATTCGCCCCGGTCATTCCCCAGGGCACGTCCGCCATGATGTGCGCCCGGACCAACGTCCTGCCGGCCATGCATGACGACAAGGTGCTCGCGCTCGGCCTGCCGCTCTTCATCGCGGAAACGGGGACTCCGGGCCGGCTCGGAGTGCTCGAGATCGACGAAGGCCGCTATCGTTTCCGGATGCTCGAGGGCGAGCTTGCCAGCGACGAGTCGCAGGCGCTCGAGCGCCGGCTCGCCGAGTTCCAGAGCCGCTTCGCCGCCGCGACCGCGCCGCAGCGCTAGCCAGCCTCCGCATCGAGATCTCGCGGGCGGATGAAGCGGGCCAGCGTGCCCGCGCCCGCCATCACGTCGCACCAGCGCTCAACCTCGAAGGCGATCTCGGCGAGCGCGCCGGTCGGATATTTGACCGCGATCCGGTCGCGCAGCGCTCCGCCCCGGGCCAGCTGCAGCGCGAGCTCGGCCAGGCCCGGATTGTGGCCCACGACCATCAGCCGCTCGTCGAGGTCGTCCGCCGCGCGGATCATGTCGAGCAGGGTCGGGGCCGAGGCGAGGTAGACTCGCTCGTCAAAGATCGGGGCGATCGGGCCCAGGGCTTCGCCCAGGCCTTCCAGGGTCTGGACCACGCGGACTGCGGGCGAGGCAAGGACGCGATCGGCCGTCAGCCCCAGATCGCGCATGGCGCGGCCCATCGCCCGCGCCGCCTCGGCGCCGCGTGGGTTGAGCGGCCGGGCGAAATCGCTGACGGACGGATCGTCCCAGCTCGATTTAGCGTGCCGCAGGAGGATCAGCGTCTTCATGCGCCTCCGGAACCGGGGATGAGAGCCGCGCCCTTACCCGGGCGATGGCGTCGGCAAGATGAACGCGCGATACCGAAACGCCCGGCGGGAAAGCGGTGAGCAGGCGGGACGGGGTCGCCGCGGAGAGAAGCACGAACATGCCTTTGTCCTCCTGACCGCGGATCAGCCGCCCGAACGCCTGGGCCAGGCGGGCGCGGACGACCCGGTCGTCATAGGCCGAGCCGCCGCCCGCCGCGCGCCGGGCGGCGTGGAGCACGGTCGGGCGCGGCCAGGGCACGCCCTCCATGACGACGAGGCGCAGCGAATGGCCGGGGACGTCGACTCCGTCCCGGAGCGCGTCGGTGCCGAGCAGGGAGGCATGCGGATCGTCGCGAAAGATGTCGACCAAAGTGCCGGTGTCGATCGGGTCGACATGCTGGGCGTAGAGGGGCAGGCCGGCGCGGGCGAGCCGGTCGGCGATGCGGGCGTGGACCGCCTTCAGGCGCTGGATGGCGGTGAACAGGCCCAGGGTGCCGCCCTCGGCCGCTTCGATCAGCCGCGCATAGGCGCCGGCGAGCGCGGCGAGATCGCCCTTCTTCACGTCGGTGACGACCAGCACCTCGCTGTGGGCGGCGTAATCGAACGGGCTCGCCGCCTCGAAGCGCCCCGCGACGCCGCCCAGATGGAGCGCGCCGGTGCGCGCCTCGGCATTCGCCCAGTCGGCGCCGCCGCCGCGCAGGGTCGCCGAGGTGACGAGCACGCCGTGCGCGGGCTTCAGCACCGCCTCGGCGAGCGGCCGGGTCGGATCGAGCCAGTGGCGGTGGAGGCCGGCATCATATTCGCGGCCCTCGATACGCTCGACCGCCAGCCAATCGACGAAGTCCGGATCGGCCGGCCCGCCGATCCGGGCCGCAAGCGCGATCCAGGCCTGAAGCGTCTGCGCCCGCCAAAGGAGGCCGCCGATCGCGCCCTCGACCCGGGCGCGCGCCTGCGCGTCGAGCCAGTCGGGTGCGTCCTCGAGCACGGCTTCGAGCCTCTTGCCGAGCGCGACCAGCGGGCGAAGCAGCATCTCGAGCGCCTCCACCGCCGGCGCCGCGGCCTCGACCAGGGCCGGATCGGGCTCGGCCAGCTCGGTCTCGAGGCCGTAGCCCGCGTCCTGCGCGGTGGCGCGCGCGTAGACGGTGCCGCGCACCGCGGCGAGCAACGCCTCGACGGGCCCGAAGGGCGCCCCCTCGGCGAGCCGCGCCAGCCAGCCGTCGCCCGGCAAAGCGCCGGCCATCTGAACCGCCGCTTCGAGCGCCGCCGCGCCCCCTTCGTCGTAGGAAGCGACATCCATCAGCCGCGCGGCGAGGCCCCGCCTTCGCCCGCGCGTCCTGCCTTCGGGTCCGACGATCCAGCGCCTGAGCTCGATCGCTTCCTGACCGGTGAAGGCGGCGGCGAAGGTGGAATCGGCGGCGTCGAAGAGGTGGTGGCCTTCGTCGAAGACGATCCTCGTCGGCGCCCGGCCTTCCTCGCGGCCGCGCGCTGCATTGACCATGACCAAAGCGTGGTTGGCGATGACGAGATCGGCGTCGGCGCTGGCGCGCGATGCCCGCTCGATGAAGCAGCGCCGGTAATGCGGGCAGCCGGCATAGACGCATTCGCCGCGCCGGTCGGTCAATGCGGCCGCGCCGGCGCGGCGGAACAGGGAGGTCAGCCAGCCCGGCAGATCGCCGCCGACCATGTCGCCGTCCTTGGTATAGGCCGCCCAGCGCGCGGCGAGCTGGGCAAGGATCGCGGCGCGGCCGGAAAAGCCCCCCTGCAGCGCGTCCTCGAGATTGAGCAGGCAGAGATAATTCTCGCGGCCCTTGCGGACGACGATCTTCGCCTTGCGCTCGGCCGCGTCGGGGAAGAGCCGCGCGCCCTCGCGATCCAGCTGCCGCTGCAGCGCCTTGGTGTAGGTCGAGATCCAGACCGCGCCGTCGGCCTTTTCGGCCCACAAGGAGGCGGGGGCGAGATAGCCCAGGGTCTTGCCGATTCCCGTCCCGGCCTCCGCGAGCAGGAGGTTGGGCTGATCCTCCTGCCGGCGCGGATCGAAGACGGCGGCAGCGGCAGCGGCATAGTCGCGCTGGCCGCCGCGCACCTCGGCATCGACGCCGATCAGCCGCTCCAGCCGCTCGGCGGTATCGGCGAGGTCGAGCCGGATCGGCCGCGGCTGCGGCCGGGCGCCGCTCTCCTCCCATTCGGCGAGGCGGGAGAACAGCCAGCGCTCGTCGCGCTCGGGCCGCGCGAGACGCTCCGCGACCGCGCCGGACCAGGGCCAGCGCAGGCGATGGAGCGCCTGCGCGCTTGCCCAGGCGCCCTCGCGTTCGGGCCAGCCGTCGCCGAGCGTGGCGAGCAGGGCCGCCGCCGCCTCGCGCAGGAAAAGCGCCGCCGCCTCGTCCTCCCCCGGTTCGGCCAGGCCGAGCGCATGCGCGATCCCCCGGGGCGTCGGCACGGCGAAGCGCGCCGGATGGACGAAGGCAAACAATTCGAGCAGGTCGAGGCCGGACAAATCGGGATAGCCGAGCCGGTTGCCGATCAGGGGCGCGTTCAGCATGATCATCGGCGTTTCGGCGGCGCGGGCGATGGCTTCACCACGCCCCACCGCTGCAATGGTGCCGTCGGCACCACCGATCCAGATGCCGCCATGGGTTGCGTGGAGCGAAGGATAAGGCAAAGAGGCCGCCATATCCGCTTGATGGCTCAGGCGGAACGAAAGGGCAACTCTTGGCGGTGCCACCGGAACTGCGCGAAGCGGCGAAAGTCAGCAAGGCATGGCCCTATGAGGAGGCGCGCAAGCTCCTGAAGCGCTATCCGGACGGACCGGGGGAGCGCGGCATCGTGTTCGAGACGGGCTACGGCCCGTCGGGGCTGCCCCATCTGGGCACATTCCAGGAGGTGGCCCGGACCCTCATGGTCCGCCACGCGCTCGCCGAGATGATCGACTGGCCGAGCCGGCTGATCGCCTTTTCCGACGACATGGACGGAATGCGCAAGGTTCCGCCCGGAGTTCCCCACCAGGACATGATGCACGCCCATCTGGATCAGCCTTTGTCCAAGGTGCCCGATCCGTTCGGCTGCGGCCACCAAAGCTATGCCGACCACAATAACGGCATATTGCGCCAGTTCCTCGACCAGTTCAGCTTCGACTACGAGTTCCTGGCGTCCTCCGATTGCTACGCCTCCGGCCGCTTCGACGACGCCCTGAGGGCGGTCCTTCGCAATTATGACGCGATCATGGGCGTGATGCTGCCGACGCTGGGCGAGGAGCGGTGCAAGAGCTATTCGCCCGTGCTCCCCGTGAGCGCGTCCAGCGGCAGGGTCCTCCAGGTCCCGATCGAGGTGATCGACGCCGAGACCGGGACGATCGCCTTCGAGGACGAGGGCGAACGGGTCGAGCAGTCGATCCTATCGGGCGGCGCCAAGCTGCAGTGGAAGGTCGACTGGGCGATGCGCTGGGTCGCGCTCGGCGTCGACTATGAGATGTCGGGCAAGGATCTGATCGATTCGGTCACCCACAGCTCTAGGATCGCGCGAATCCTGGGCGCTCGCCCGCCCGAGGGCTTCAACTACGAGATGTTCCTCGACGAGAATGGCGAGAAAATCTCCAAGACCAAAGGGAACGGCGTCACCATCGAGGAATGGCTGAGCTACGCGCCGCGGGAAAGCCTCGCTTTCTACATCTACCGCGACCCCAGGAAGGCGAAGCAGCTGAGCTTCTCGGTCATTCCCAAGGCGGTCGACGAATATGACCAGTTTCTCGCCGCCTATCCGGGCCAGGAGATCGACAAGAGGCTCGGCAATCCGGTCCACCACGTCCATGCCGGGCAGGTGCCGCCGGCGCGGATGCCGATCGGCTTCGCTCTGCTCCTCAACCTCGTCGCCGTGGCTTCGACCGACGACAAGGATCTGCTCTGGGGCTTCGCGAAGCGCTACGCCCCCGAAGCGTCGCCCGAAACCCATCCCGAGCTCGACAACAGGCTCGATTTCGCGCTCGCTTATTTCCGCGACTTCATCGCGGATTCGCTCCGCCACCGGCCGCCGACCGAGACGGAGGCGGCGGCCTTGCGCGATTTCGACGCGCGGCTGGCGGCTTTGCCCCGGGACGCCGACGCCGAGACCATCCAGACCGAGGTCTACGAAGTCGGCAAGGCGCATCCGTTCGAATCGCTGCGCGACTGGTTCAGGGCGCTCTACGAAATCCTGCTCGGCACCAGCCAGGGCCCGCGCATGGGCAGCTTCATCGCGCTCTACGGGATCGAGGGCAGCCGGAAGCTGATCGCGGAGGCGCTGGAGAAAGGCTCCTCCCCATCAAGGGGGGGCGGCTAGATGATCCTGCCGCCCGACTGCATGAGCTTCCTCGGCGTATCGCCGAAGCCCCTCCACTTCCTCGACCGCGTCGAGCCGGAAATGGTGGACGTGGTTGCGCGGTGAGATCGTGTCGATCTTCCTGAAGCGCGTGTCCTCTGCCCGGCGCGCCAGGACGAAATGGCCGATGACCCAGTCTCGCCGAACCGTCAGCTGGGCGAAGGACATGCGGACCTGGAAGGCGATCCGGGTCTTCTCGGGCAGGACCGTCGCCGGGCCGATCGACTCCAGCATGGCCAGGAAGGCGTCGTAAATGGCGCGGACCTTCGCCGGTCTGCCTTCGAAATGGCTGTCCAGCTCGTGCCGCCCGCAGGCGTGGCTCTGGTTGCGGTTGGCGAAGGCCCGGCCGCAGGCGGGGCAGCGCCACAAGGGACGATCGGCCCGGCCAGGCAAGCCGGCCGCCCTCCTCAGCCCGCCCGCTGGCCGGCGATCCAGTCGTCGATCTTGCGTTCGAGCACGGTCAGCGGCAGCGATCCGGTCATCAACACCTGGGCGTGGAAGGCCTTGAGGTCGAAGCGGGGGCCGAGCGCGCGTTCGGCGCGGGCGCGCAGCTCGAGGATCTTGAGCTGGCCGAGCTTGTAGGCGAGCGCCTGGCCGGGGATGGCGATGTAGCGCTCGACCTCGGCGGTGACCTCGGTCTCGCTCATCCCGCTATTGTCGAGCATGTAGCGGATCGCCTGCTCGCGGGTCCAACCCTTGGCGTGGATGCCGGTGTCGACGACGAGCCGCATGGCGCGCAGCATCTCGTCGTTCAAACCGCCGAAGCGCTGATAGGGATCGGTCTCCACGCCGAGCTCGTCCCACAGGGTCTCGGCGTAGAGCGCCCAGCCCTCGACGAAGGCGGTGTTGCCGCCGAAGCGCATGAAGCTCGGCAGCTCGGTATTTTCATTGGCCAGGCTGATCTGGAAATGGTGGCCGGGCGAGCCTTCGTGCAGATAGAGCGTCTCCATCCCCGAGGTCCGGCGCGAGGGCAGGTCGTAGGCGTTGTAGTAGAAGACGCCCGGCCTGGTGCCGTCGGGCGTCCCGTCCTGATAGGAGCCGCCGGCTTCGTTGCGCTCGCGGAAGGCCTCGACCTCGCGAATCTCCAGCCGGGTGCGCGGGATGGTCGAGAATATTTCCCGGATGCGCGCATCGACGCGGCGGCCGATCTCGTAATAGCGGTCTCGCAGCCATTCCCGGCTTTGCGGCTCGAACTGGCGGTCGGTGCGGACAAACTCGAAAAATTGGGCGAGCGTGCCTGAAAAGTTCGTGCGGCGGCGGACCTCATCCATCTCGCCGCGAATGCGCGCGACCTCGCTGAGGCCGAGAGCGTGGACCTCCTCCGCGCCGAGCGGCAGCGTCGTATTCTCCCGGATCAGCCGCGCGTAGAGCCTCTCGCCGCCGCGCATGTGGACGAGGCCCACGCCGTCGCGCGCGCGGGGCAGATACTCGTTCTGCAGGAATTCGCGCAGGCGCCGATAAGCGGGGAAGATGCCGTCGCGGATCACGGCCGCGAGCTCGGTGCGAAGCCGCGCCCGCTCGGCCTCCGGGATCGCGTCCGGGAAGGTCCGCGCCGGCCCGTAAAAAGGCGAGGCATCGGGTGCGTCGCGGAGCTGGGTGTCGAGCTGCGCGATCACGTTCGTGATCGTGAGCTTGGTGTCGACGACGCCCGAGGCCATGCCTTCGCGGAAGCGGCCGATCGCGCGGTCCAGGCCGATGACGAACTCGGCGTGCCGCGCGACATTGTTGTCGTAATCATCGACGTTGCGGAACGGCGCCGGCCCGCGCCCGGAGGCGAAGGTGGGATAGAAGGTGTGGAAGCCGCTGAAATGGTTGATCGGCCGCACCGCGGTCAGCGCGAGGATGTCGGGCGCGACGTCGGCGAGATCGTCCTCGCGCTGATATTTGAACACGTCGTAGGCGAGCCGGTCGGTCGCGTTGAGGCCGGCCCGGTCGATCCGCGCCAGGGCGGCGAGATCGGCCTGCGCCGCCGCGCGCTCGGCCGCGAAATATTCGTCGGTGATATAGTCGCCGAGATGGGCGGCGTAGCGATAGTCGCCGCGGAACATGCCGGCGATCGGGTTGCGGCGCAGATTGGCCTCGTCGCTGTCGTGGAACAGCCGGTGCAGCCGGGCGTGCGGGCTGTTGTCCTGGGCGGCGGGCGGCGCCGGGGCCGCGGGGGCCGCGGTCTGGGCCGAGGCCCCGGCGGCGGCGAACAAGGAGGCGGCGGCGAGCAGGAGGGTTCTGGCGTTCATCAGGGAGTCCCGGTCTGGAGCGGCGAGCTGTATTGCTGCTCTATGACGCCCCGCCGTGCCCGGCAAGGGGCGAGAATCAATAGACGGGCACCTCGGTCTCGATCCAGGGCCGCTCGCGATACCATTTGGTGATGATGTACTTGACCCCGGCGGCCACCGGCAGGCCCTGGTGCATCGAATAGAGGTTGGGGCCGCCCAAGGCGTCGAGATTGTTCCAGGTCAGCATGTTCCCCCGCCGCGGCGTCACCTTGACGCCGGCCTTCTCGAAGAAGGTCTCGCCGCCGCCTTCGGGCTCGTTCAGGAAGATCATCGCGGTCCAGGTGCGCTGGCCGCCGCTGCGCGCCATTTCGGGCCAATAGTCCGCCTCGAGATAGAAGAAGTCGTGATGCGCCTTGAACTGCTGGCCGACGGCGTAGCGCTGCCCCTGGATCGTCTCGCCCTGGACCGGATCGATCCCCATCACCTCCTGGATCCTGGCCTCGACCGTCTCGACCACGGGATTGCGCGGATTGAGGTTGCAGCTCTCGCTGGTGCGGAATTCGGGGTCGCCCGTCGGCGAGAGCAGTCCCGAGGGGATCCGGTCCTGGTCGATCAGGTGAACGAGCTTGCGGCAATCGGCTTCGGTGAGGACGTCGCGGACGATGAAGATGTCGAGGTCGTCGCTCGGAATCCTGAAGGCCCGCGGGTTGCGCTCCAGGCGGTCGCTCACCCAGGCGCCGATCGCGATCTTGTAATCGACGGCGCTCACGCGCGCTCACTCCGCGATTCGGCCGCGGGCCATGGCGAAAACGACCTGTTCGAGCACCCGTATGTCGGCGAGCGGATCGCCGCCGACGGCGATCAGATCGGCCGAGTAGCCGGGCGCGATCCGGCCGATCTCGTTCTCGAGCCCGAGCAGCCGGGCGGCGCCGGTCGTCGCCGAAGCGATCGCCTCGGCGGGCGACATGCCGACGACGCCGGTCAATATCGCGAATTCCTGGGCGTTTCGGCCATGTTCGTAGACGGCGGCGTCGGTGCCGAACAGAACCGGGACGCCCGCCGCGCGCGCGGCCCGCGCCGCCTGCCCGACCTGCGAGAGGGTTTCGCGCACCTTGGCGGCGACCGCCGGCGTGTAGCGGTTCGCCGCGAGCCCTTCGCGGATCCCGGTGAACGCCATCAAAGTCGGCACCATGGCGACGTTGTTGGCGCGCATCGCCGCGATGGCGGCGCGGTCCGCGAAGGTGCCATGCTCGATCGAATCGACCCCGGCCCGGGCGGCGGCCTCGATGCCGCGGGCGCCATGCGCGTGGGCGGCGACGCGAAGGCCGAGCGAATGGGCGGTGGCGGCGATCGCGCGCATCTCCTCGTCGGTGAAATGGGCCTCGAGCCCGCGCGCCTGCTGCGAGAGGACGCCCCCGGTGGCGGTGAACTTGATCACCTGGGCGCCGGCCCGGGCGAGCTCGCGCACCCGCTCGGCGCACTGGACCGGCCCGGTGCAGGTGTTGCCGCCCGCCAGCGCCCGGGTCACGTCCGGGCGGAAACCGGTGATGTCGCCATGGCCGCCGACGATCGAGACTGCGGGCCCCGAAGCGACGATGCGCGGGCCGGTGATGATCCCTTCGGCGGTGCCGCGGGCAAGCGCGAAGCCGACCTGCGGCCCGGAGCCGAGATCGCGAACGGTGGTGAAGCCGGCGCGGAGCGTCGTTCGGGCGTTCCTGGCGCCGCGCACGACGGCGAACTCGTCGGTGTCGACCGCCTCGTCGCGAAAGTCCCCGCCGGGATCGCCGGAGAGATGGACGTGGAGGTCGACGAGGCCGGGAAGGACGGTGCGGGCCGAGAGGTCGACCAGGCGGGCGCCGGCGGGCGGCGGGACGAGGCCGGCCGTGACCGCGGTGATGCGGCCGTCGACGATGGTGATGGTCGAGGGACCTAAAGCGGGCCGCGACGGATCGGCGATCAGCCGGCCGGCATGGACGATGATGGTCTGGGCGCTGGCGGGCGCCGCGATGAGCAGGCAAAGCAGGACGAAGAGGCGTGCGAGCATGGACCGGACCCCCGAGCTGGACGGGCGCTTCCATGCGACAGGCCGAGGCGCGCTGACAAGCGAAAAGCCCGGAGCGCCCTTGTCAGGTGCTCCGGGCTTTCCTTCTCCTCGCGGGAGACTGAGCCTCCTACCAGAAGAAGTCGTGGATCACGTCGATGACTTCGCCCGTATAGACGTCGACCAGGAGGACGTCGTTATAATAGCGCACCCATTGCGTGCCCGGATAAGCGTGCGGCAGGCGGTACTGCCAGGGGTCGCCGATCCAGTAGCGCTGGCTGTAGAAGAGCGGCTGCAGGAACAGGCCGATCGAGAAGCGGGAATAGCCCCAGTTCCGGTACGGCGAGAAATAGCGCGAGCCGCGGAAGATGTTGCGGTTGCTGTTGCGCCAGCCGCGCCAGTCGTAGCGGCGGTCGTTGCGCCAGCCCCGGTCCCAGTCGCGCCGGTCGCCGCGGCGGTCGTTCCGCCAGTCGCGCCGGTCGCCGCCGTCGTTGCGCCAGTCGCCGCGCCGGCCGTCGCGACGGGTGCCCTGCTGCTGGTTGCGCTGCTCGAGCTGCTGGTAGCGGCGCAGGGCCGGGTCGTTCGGATTGCCCTGCCAGGCCTGAGGATAGATGCTGGGCTGACGCGGGCGATCGCCGCGCCGGCCGTCGTCGCCGCCGCGTTGGCCGCGAGTGCCGTCGCCGCCGCCACCGCCGCGATACTGGCGCTGCTGCACGGGTTCGGGCGCCGGCGGCGCCGGCTGCGGTGCCGCCTGGACCTGGGGCTGCGCCTGACGCTCTTCCTGGCGCGCCTCGCGCCGCTCGTTGCGCGCTTCGATGCGCGCCGCGCGGTCCTCGGCCGAGACATTCTGCTCCGAGCGCGGCCCGCGCTCGCCGCCGCCGCGACCGCGCTGTGCTTCGGCCGCGACCGGAGTCAGGACCGTCGCCGCCATTACCATTCCGATCAATGCCTTGCGCATCGAATTGCTCCTTCGCTGTGCGGCGGCGCCAAAGTCCGATCGCGAACCCGGGGCCGATCCGGTTGATAAGACGGGTTGTGCCGTAGAGCGGATGAGCGGTTGCTGAACCGAGCGGTAAGCAAGCCGACAGAAATCAACGCCTTGGCGGGGGCTGCGGCGCCCTCAGCGCCGGCACCTCGCGAGCCGCGTCCCGGGGCGCGATGCCGGGCGGCGGCGCCGAGAGCACCTGCTCGCGCCCGGTCTTGATCCGGATCGCGCGGCGGATCGATTCGCGCAGGCGCGGATAGATGCCGCAGCGGCAGATGTTGGTGATGGCCGCGTCGATCTGGGCGTCGGTCGGGCTGTCGTTGCGATCGATCAGCGCCGAGGCGGCCATGATCACGCCCGGTATGCAATAGCCGCACTGGACCACCATGTCGGCGGCGAAGGCCTGCTGTATGGGGTGCGAGCGGTCGCGCGACAGCCCCTCGATGGTGGTGACGAAGCTCCCCTCGAGCGCGGAGATCGGGACTCGGCAGGACCGCACCGCATTGCCGTCGACATGGACCATGCAGGCGCCGCAATGGCCGGTGCCGCACCCGAACTTTGTGCCGGTCAAATTGGAGGCGTCGCGCAGCGCCCAGAGGAGAGGCGTCGCCGGGTCCATCCGATAGTGGACGGGCTGGCCGTTCACGGTAAAGCGGGTCATGGCGCATGATTAGGCGGGGAGCGTTGTCATGGGAAGCGACAGGATCGCGGTCGGGATCGAAGGCGGCGTCGCCCATGTCGAGATGGCGCGGCCCGAAAAGTTCAACGCCATGGACAAGGACATGTTCGCCGCGATCGGCGACACCTTCCGAGCGCTCGGGCGCGACCCGGCGGTGCGCGCGATCCTTCTTTCGGGGCGCGGCCGGCATTTCACGGCCGGGCTCGACCTCGAATATGCCTCGCGCCAATTCCCCAAGAGCCAGGACCCCGGCCGAGCGGCCGAGGCCCGCCTGCGCCATATCGAATGGCTGCAGGACGCGTTCAGCGCCGCGGAGGACGCGCGCCCGCCGGTGATCGCGGCGATCCACGGCGGCTGCATCGGCGCCGGAGTCGACCTCGCCTCGGCCTGCGACCTCCGTATCGCCAGCGCCGACGCTTTCTTCCAGATCGCCGAGGTCGACGTGGCGATCACCGCCGATCTCGGCACGTTGCAAAGACTCGGCTATCTGATCCCCCAGGGCGTGCTGCGCGAGCTCACCTATACCGGGCGGCGGATGGGGGCCGAGGAAGCGGCGCGCTACGGCCTCGTCAACAGCATCGAGGCCGACCGCGACGCCTGCATCGCCGCCGGGATGGAGCTGGCCCGCACCATCGCCGCCAAATCGCCGCTGGCCGTCGCCGGCGCCAAGAAGAGCCTCAACCACAGCCGCGGGCGGCCGGTGGAGGAGGGGTTGCGCGACGTCGCGATGTGGAACGCCGCTACGTTGGTAAGCGCCGACCTGACCGAGGCGATCCAGGCCCGGCTCGCCAAGACCGAGCCGAAATTCGGGCCGCTGGACGAGTAAATCCTCCCCTCGATTTCGAGGGGAGGGGGACCATGCGCAGCATGGTGGAGGGGCACTTGTTGTCCTGAGGTTCAATCGAAAGATTGCCCCTCCACCGCGTTGCACGCGGTCCCCCTCCCCCGGGAATCCGGGGGAGGATTTTGCGCGCGGAAGTATACCAAAGTTACTCATCTCGGCCTGGAGAATCCTTTGTTTTCAGTAGGCGGTGCGTTGGCCGGATCTCGTAGCGCCGCCAGATAATGATCGAGCAGAGCGACCGGATCGTAGCCCGGCGGTTCGCGCTCGGCGCGCCGGTCGAGCGCGTTCAGCACGGCCATGGCGAGGCGGTTGTCGTGGCGGTGGACGATGCCGACACAGCGGCCGTCGCGCATCACCGGCACCCGCTCGCCGCACAGAGCGCGCTCGAGGCTGACGTCGACGGTGCGGTCCCGCCCCCACTTGATCGCCTTGTCCCAGGCGGCGGCGAAGTCCCCGGCGCCGGGCCGCTCGCGCAGCCGATATGCGCTGGCCTTGGTCTTCCCCACGCCCAGCGCCGCCCAAACCACGCATCCGCCGAGCGCGAGGCGCAGGATGAAGCCCTGCTGGCAGCGCTTGCTCCATCCGTCATGGCGCGCGCGAACCGGCACAGGCGTGAAAGCGAGCTCCTCCAGCGGCATGTCCTGGAGGAGGGCAAGCAGGCGAGGGGAGAGGGGGTAGGGATCGTCCACCCCGAGCATATGCCTGATTCGGGCGGGTGTAGGAAAGTTCTTTTTTTGTTCCCTTTGCCGCGGAGCCGCTGTATCGTTGCTCCCTGCTGCCTAACCCACTAGCATGGGGCTAGCGATTCCGCTTTCCGGTCCCGTGAAAAGGTACGCCGAAAATTGATGATGCAGAATCAGATTCTAGCGTGGCTTAAGAGGCCAGGCGTATTTGGGTGACAGCCGGCGTATTTGGGTGACAGGTACGTACCTGTCACCGCCTAGCCCTGTCCTGTCACCGCCTAGCCACGGCGGCTAAGCAAAGTGCATCTGGTCTGCGAACATGCGCGGGCAGGAAAGCGGCTCGCGGCGGCTGTCGCGTTGGTCGAGTATGAATGGGCTGGCGCTCAGGATCGACAGACAAGCGGCTGCACATGGTCATCCGGCCAGCGACGATCACAACGCACCGCTGAACGACCCATTGCGGACACCGGCGACGGGTGCGACTGAAGGGCATGGCGCGGCGCAGGTTATCCGATGAAGAACGCCGTTTCCAGAAAATGGGAAGCGGTATTCCTTTCACTCGATGGTGGCCCGCGCTCGCAATTCTGGTGGTCGCACTTATCGCCGCGGCCACGCCCCATTTGTTCCTGGATTGCGTCGGTCTCCCGCTGGAGTCCAACAGCCGTCGAACCGCTGTTTTCAAGGCGCTTCTTGCGTATCCGTGCAGCCCGTTCCTGTTGCGGGGCGGTATGGCAGACTGGCTTTTGTTCGCGCTCCTTTGGATGCCCTTGCCCTTCGCCGTCGTGAATTGGCGATGGGCGACACGGCAGCGCAGATACTGGGACGAAGTCAGGCGGCGTGAGGCCGAGCGGAGGAAAGCAAAAAGGCAAAGCAGACAAGACGGAGCAGAATGACCGTTACCCTAGCCGACGCTCCGCCCGCTGCAATGCTTCCGTGCTTCTAGGGGATAATCGCCCCCACGGGTTGACATTGTGCACCGCAACATGCATAGGACCCCCAGCGAGGCGTCATGCAGCGTGAACAGGCGGGTGAACCGCCGCGGCTCCGCTTCGTAATTTTCCAAGGCTTTCCCTTTTCACGCGGGCCGGTCAGAACCCGCCGCGTATCCGCGCGCCAATGGCTGCGCGCTACGCCGCACACGTAGTGAGTTTTCAAATGTCATTTCAATCGCTCGGGCTGTCGCAGCCCGTCCTCTAGGCGCTCGCGCTCAAGGAATATAGCCAGGCGACGCCGATCCAGATCCAGGCCATCCCGACCCTTTTGAAGGGCCGCGACCTGCTCGGGATCGCGCAGACCGGCACCGGCAAGACCGCGGCCTTCATGCTGCCTTCGATCGACCGGCTGCGCTCGACCGACCGGCGCGCGGGCCCGCGGGCCTGCCGCATGCTGGTGCTGGCGCCGACCCGCGAGCTGGCGAGCCAGATCGCCGACAGCGCCCGCGCTTATTCGCAATTCTCGCAGCTCAAGGTCGTCACCGTCTTCGGCGGCACCTCGGTCGGCAAGAACCGCCAGGACCTCGCCCGCGGCGTCGACGTGCTCGTCGCCACCCCGGGCCGCCTGATCGACCTGATCGAGCAGCGCTTTTTGACCCTGCAGGACGTCGAGATCCTCGTTCTGGACGAAGCCGACCAGATGCTCGATCTGGGCTTCATCCACGCGCTGAAACAGATCGTGCGGCTGCTGCCGGCCAGGCGCCAGACCCTGTTCTTCTCGGCGACCATGCCCAAGTCGATCAGGGAACTGGCCGACAAATATCTGACTGATCCCGCCGAAGTCCGCGTCGCGCCCGCCGCGACCACGGTCGAGCGGGTCGACCAGTACGTCACCTTCGTCCAGCAGGCCGAGAAGCAGGCGCTGCTGACCATGATGCTGCGCCACGGCTTTTCCGATCGCGGCAACATGGACCGCGTCCTCATCTTCACCCGCACCAAGCACGGCGCCGACCGCGTCGTGAAGCTTTTGGGCGGCAACGGCATCGCGGCCAACGCCATCCACGGCAACAAGAGCCAGCCGCAGCGCGAGCGGGCTCTGGCCGAGTTCAAGGGCGGCAAGGCCAAGATCCTGGTCGCGACCGACATCGCCGCGCGCGGCATCGACGTCACCGGCGTCAGCCACGTCATCAATTTCGAGCTGCCCAACGTCGCCGAGCAATATGTCCACCGGATCGGGCGGACGGCGCGCGCGGGCGCGGCCGGCGTCGCCATCGCCTTCTGCGCCGACGACGAGAAAGCCTATTTGAAGGACATCGAGAAGCTGACGCGTCAGAGAATAGCGGTCGAGCCGCTTCCGGGGGGCTTCAACGCCGAGGCGGCGCGGATCAAATCGACCCGCACCGCGCCTCCGCCGCCGTCCCGCGAGGAACGGCGCGAGGAGGAGCAGGCCCGGCGCCGCTTCCCGCCGCAGCGCGCCCAGCGCGGCCGCGGCCGATACGCCTCGGCGGTCAAGCCGATGGGCGAGGGCCGGAGGCGGGCGTCGGGGCGCTAAGGGCAGACCCTTACTTGCCTTCAGGGGCGCGCCCTGCTAGGGGCACGGCCCTGCGCCGCGGGCCTTGCTCGCGGCGAATCCATTTTACGAAATTCGCTTCAACGGAAAGAGTGACGAGCTTTTATGCAAATCATCGTTCGCGATAACAATGTCGACCAGGCGCTGCGGGCGCTCAAGAAGAAGCTGCAGCGCGAGGGCGTCTATCGCGAGATGAAGCTGCGCCGTCACTATGAGAAGCCGAGCGAGAAGCGCGCCCGCGAGCGCGCCGCCGCGATCCGCCGTGCGCGCAAGCTCGAGCGCAAGCGCGCCGAGCGCGACGGGGTCCGCTGATTCCTTCGCCGGGATGACGGGTTGAGTGGATGACCGGGCGGCGATAGACATCGCCGCCCGTCATCATCTGGGGAAACGTTCATGTCCGCCGTCACCGCCGTTCCGATTCCTCCGCTCGCGCGGGGCGCCGTCCTCAAATTGTGGATCGGGCTCGTCCTGCTGGCGCTGGCCGCGGCCGGGCTCGCCTGGTGGGGGACGCTCCCGCTCCAGATGGTGACGCTGGATTCGGGCGTGCGCTACCGGACTGTCCAGGCCGGTAACGGGCCGCTGATGACTGCGGCCGACGTGGTCGTCTTGCGCTACAAGCTGCGCGTGGGCAGCCCCGGCGCGCGGGTGATCCAGGACAGCGACGAGACCGGCCGGCCGCTGGTGGCGACCACCGCGGACGTCTTTCCGGGCTTCGCGGAGGGGCTGCAGCAGATGCAGGCCGGCGGCCGCTATTTGCTCTGGCTGCCGCCGGGCCAGCATGCCAGCGGCCCGTTCCCGCCCGACGCACCGTTCCGGGCCACCGACACGTTGGTGTTCGAGATCCAGGTCCTGCAGATCGGCGCCGGGCAGGCCTCGGCCTATCAGATGCAGCGGCTGCAGGAGATGATGCAGCAGCAGCAGATGCAGCAGCAGGGCGCGCCCGGCGCGGGTGCGCCTCCGGGGGCCGCGCCGCCGCCGGGCGGCGGAGGAAGCGGCAGGCCCGGCGGACGCTAGGCCGGGCGGGCGCGCAGTTTTCGGGGCTTCTCGGCCTCGGCTTCGGCTTCCGCTTCGTCGTCGTCCGACTTCTGCTCGAGCGCGGTCTTCAGCATGGCCACCATCGGATCGGCGAGCATCAGCCCCATCAGCCCGAACAGGGCGCCGAACAGGAGCTGGGCGCCGAGCACCAGAGCGGGCGCGAGATCGACCGTCTTCCTGGCGACGTAGGGCACGATCAGATAGCCGTCCACGGTCTGCACGATGAGATAGACCGCGATCGCCCACAGCCCCTCGTTGACCCCGACCGAAAAGCCGGCGAGCACGATCAGCACGCCCGAGATGATCGCGCCGATATTGGGAAGAAAGGCGAGAAGGCCGGTCAATATGCCGAGCAGGGCCGCCATCGGCACGCCGCCGGCGAGCAGCAGCAGCCAGGTCCCGACGCCCTCCACCGCCATGCCCAGCAGGCGTCCGGCCATCAGCCGGCGCATCACCTGCCCCATGCGCCTGACCGTCCGGTAGAAGCGGTCGCGCTGCTCCATCGGCAGCATCCAGGCGACGCCGCGCTGGTAGAGCCGGGGCTCGACCGCGATGAAGATGCCGATCACCAGGATCATGACCGCGCTGGCGATCCCGCCCAAAGCGGTGCTGACCGCCGAGCCGAGCCGGCCGAGCGACCCCATCATCTGGCTGCTCAGCTGCTCGACGCCGATCCGGCCCCGGACGAGGCCGAGCTCGCTCGCCCAGGCGAGGATGCGATCGACCTGGGTGCTGAGCGTGATCCTCAGGCGGGTCGCCTCGGCGGCAAGCTCGGTGCCGGCGAAATAGAAGGTCCAGACGATGAAGCCGACGCCGGCCACGGTGACGATGGCGAGCCGCCAGCCGCGGGCGATGGGCAGCACGCGTCCGAGCAGGCGCGCACCGCCGTCGAGCATCGCGGCGAGCACGACGCCGGCGAAGATGAGGAGCAAAGGCTGGGCGAGGACGATGACGGCGGCGACGGCGAGGGCGAGGCCGATCCAGACGCTGGCGCGCTTCAGCTCGCGGCGGATGAGCGGATCGCGCAGCTCGATCGGGCCCGCCTGTTCCGGCTTGCCGCTCATGGCGCCCGCGCCTGTGGCGGCGGCGGGCCGCGCTCGGCGTGGAGCGAGGTGCCGGCGCGGCCGCCGCGCAGGGCGGTGAACCAGCTGATCGGGTTCCAGTAGGAGGAGCTGCCGTCGAGCGAGAAAGTGACGAACTCGGCGCGTCCGCCGATATTCTCCCACGGGACCGGGCCGCCCAGGCCCTGCTCCGCGAGCGGGAAGCGGCTGTCGGCGCTGTGATCGCGATTGTCGCCCATCAGGAAGACGTGGCCGTCGGGAATGGTGACTCGGGCGAAATCGTCGCCGGCGGAATAGCCGACGTCGATCGTGTCGTAGGAGCGGCCGTTGGGCAGGGTCTCGCGGAAGACGGGGAGGCGGCAATAGAGAAGGCCGCTTTGCCCGCGCACGCGGTGGTCGCCGAACCTGGTGTCGTCGCAGGGCACGTTGGCGTCGACCGGGATCATGGTCGGCGGCCGTTCGGCGCGGGGCACCGGCCGGCCGTTCAGGTGAACGATGCCGCCGATCACTTCGAGCGTGTCGCCGGGAAGGCCGATCACGCGCTTGATATAGTCGGAGCTCTGGCCCCGCGGCGTCACGATGACGACGTCGCCGCGCTCGGGCATCGCGCCCCATAGCCGTCCGTTCCAGTGCGGGAAGATGTGGAAGCTGGGGCTGACCCACGACCAGCCATAGGGATATTTGCTGACCACCAGCCGGTCGCCGACCAGAAGGCCCGGCATCATCGATTCGGACGGGATGTAGAAAGGCTTGGCGATGAAGGAGTGGAAGGCGAGCACGGCCAGGATCAGCCAGAAGATCGCCTTGATCTCGCCCCACCAGTCGGTGCCCTTCTTCGCCGGCGCGGGCGTGCCGGCCGCGTCGGGGATGGCGGGAGGCGCGGCTGTCCCGCCGCTCCACTCGCTCTGGGTTTCGGCCGCGTCCCGGCGGTCGCTGTCGGTCAAGATGGGCGCTCCTCGGGCAATGCGGTGATGACGACGACGGCCAAAGCGAACGGATGGTCGTCGGTCATCGTCAGATGTATGTGCGCGGCGTGGCCCGGCGGGGTCATCGCGTCAAGCCTCTCCTTGGCGCCGCCGGTCAGCTCCAGCGTCGGCTCGCCGCTTGGCAAATTGACGACGCCGATGTCCTTCATGAAGACGCCGCGCCTGAAGCCGGTCCCGACCGCCTTGGAATAGGCCTCCTTGGCGGCGAAGCGCTTGGCGTAGGTGCCGGCGCGGGTGAACGGCCGCCGCTCCGCTTTGGCGCGCTCGGTTTCGGTGAAGACGCGCCGGACGAAGCGCTCGCCGAACCGGTCGAGCGACGTCTGGATGCGCTCGATGTTGCACAGGTCCGAGCCCAGCCCGATGATCATGACCCGCCCCGCGAAAACCCTCTGGCCTCGTCCATCATTCCCCGCATCCGCGCGACGCTCGCCTCGAAGCCGGTGAAGATCGCCTCGCCGACCAGGAAGTGGCCGATGTTGAGCTCCACGATCTGGGGGATGGCGGCTATGGGGGCGACATTGTCGAAGGTCAGGCCATGGCCGGCGTGGGGCTCGATGCCGTTCTTGCGGGCGAGCGCGGCGGCGTCGGCGAGGCGGCGGAGCTCGACGGCGCGTTCCTCGCCCTCCACATGGGCATAACGGCCGGTGTGGAACTCGACGACCGGCGCGCCGAGGCGGATCGCCGCGTCGACCTGCGCCGGGTCGGGCTCGATGAACAGGCTGACGCGGATGTTCGCGGCGCCGAGCCGGTCGACATAATAAGCGAGGTGATTGTGCTGGCCCGCGGCGTCGAGGCCGCCTTCGGTGGTGCGCTCCTCGCGCTTCTCGGGGACGATGCAGGCGGCGTGCGGGCGGTGCGCGAGCGCGATCGCCAGCATCTCCTCGGTCGCCGCCATTTCGAGGTTGAGCGGGATTTCTAGCCGCGCCATCAGGGCGTCGATATCCTCGTCCGTGATGTGGCGCCGGTCCTCGCGCAGGTGCGCGGTGATGCCGTCGGCGCCGGCCTTCGCCGCGGCGAAGGCGGCGCGGACCGGATCGGGATGAGCGCCGCCGCGCGCGTTCCTTATCGTCGCGACATGGTCGATGTTGACGCCCAGGCGGAGATTGGTGCTCACGCCGCCTGCCGGCTCCCCGGCTTTTCCGGCGGGATTGCGGCGAGCTCGGGCGGCAGCGCGTCGGCGGGATAGGCCGGGAAGTCGACACGGGCGAGGGCGACCAGGGGCACGCCCAGCTCGGCCCGCCCACCCGACCGGTCGATCAGGCAGGCGGCGGCGAGGATTTCGCCCGGATATCGCCGCACGACCGCGAGGCATTCGCGCAACGACCCGCCGGTCGAAACGATGTCCTCGACGAGCACGACGCGGGCGCCCGCCGGGATCTCGAAGCCGCGGCGGAGCGCGAAGACGCCGCCTTCGCGCTCTACGAAGATGGCCTTGCATCCCAAGGCCCGCGCCGTCTCGTAGCCCGGGACGATGCCGCCGATCGCGGGCGAGACGATAAGATCGACCTCGCCGCAAGCCTCGCGGATCTTCTGTGCGAGCGCCCGGCACAGCCGCTCGGCCCGCGGCGGATCCTCGAACACGCGCATCTTTTGCAGGAAGACCGGCGAACGCAGCCCCGAGGAAAGGATGAAATGGCCCTCCATGAGCGCGCCCGCGGCGCGGAATTCGGCCAGAACCTCCTCGTCGGTCATCATTTTCCCCGCTTGCGATGGGCCGCCCGACAGATAGGGAAGGCGAGGGCGGGCATCAAGCGTTCCAGGGAGCGCGGACCCCAAGGCAGCAACATGCTTGAGAGACCCCATTCCCCTGCCTATAAGGCCGGCGCGAGCGCCTCCCGGGCGCCCGAATCCAGCCGCCCCGCCGGGCGGACGACAGGGGCCTAGATGAAGACCTTTCTGAAGCTTTTCGCCATCGCCGCCGCCTTCGGGATGGCGCCTGCCGCGACCTTCGCCGCCGCGCCTCCGGCGCCGGCGCCGGCGCCCGCGCCCGCCGCCACGGCGGCCGCGCCCGCAGGCAACGAAGCCGCGCCCGCCGCCGCTGCCCTGCCGCGCACCGCGCCGACGCCGGGCGTCGGCCAGCCCGACGGGCGGCTCGGCCTGCAGGACCAGTTCAGCCCGATCGGCGAGGAGGCCCTCTGGTTCCACGACGTGATCCTGATGCCGCTGATCACGGTCATTTCCCTCTTCGTGCTGGCGCTCCTCGCCTGGGTGATGTTCCGCTACCGGCGCAGCGCCCACCGGGCGCCGTCCCGAAACACCCACAATACGACGCTCGAGATCGTCTGGACCCTGGTTCCGGTGCTGATCCTGGTGGTGATCGCGGTGCCTTCGATCCGCCTGCTCGCCCACCAATATTCGCCGCCCGCGGCCGACCTCACGATCAAGGTGATCGGCAACCAATGGTATTGGGAATATGAATATCCCGATCACGGCGTGAACCTCGTTTCGAACATGATGCCCGAGGATGAGGCGGAAGCGGCCGGCGAGCCCAGGCAGCTCGCGGTCGACGAGCGGATGGTCGTTCCCGTGGGCGCCACGGTGAAGCTGATCGTCACCTCCAACGACGTCATCCACGCCTTCGGCGTCCCCGCATTCTGGACCAAGATCGACGCCGTCCCGGGCCGGCTCAACGAAACCTGGTTCCGGGCCACGAGGCCGGGCGTCTATTACGGCGTCTGCTACGAATTGTGCGGCGCCCGCCACGGCTACATGCCGATCGCGGTCGAGGTCGTTTCGCGCGAGCGCTTCGCCGCCTGGATCGCCGAAAGGGCGGGCGCATGCCGGGCGCGGCGCCCGCCGCTCCGGCCCCGGCGCCGGCCGTCGCGGCCACCGAAGCCACCGAAGCGACGCCCGCGCCCTCGAACGTCGTCGAGGCTCCCGCGGCGGCGGCCACCACCAACCAAGCTGCGACCAGATAAGGCGGCAGAAGCACGATGACCGACACCATTGCAAACGCCGTCCACTTCGAAGCTCACGAAGCGCATGCGCACCATGACGCGGACCACAAGCCTGGCTTCTTCGTCCGCTGGTTCATGTCGACCAACCACAAGGATATCGGCACCCTCTATCTGCTCTTCGCGGTGACGGCGGGGATCATCGGCGGCGGCATTTCGGGCCTTATGAGGCTCGAGCTCGCCGAGCCCGGCATCCAGTATCTGGGCACCTGGGCGACGTTCATGAACTCGGTCGTCGGCCTCCCCGAGGCGAGCTTCGATGAATCGCTCCACATGTGGAACGTGCTGATCAGCGCCCACGGCCTCATCATGGTCTTCTTCATGGTCATGCCGGCGATGATCGGGGGATTCGGCAATTGGTTCGTGCCGATCATGATCGGGGCGCCCGACATGGCCTTCCCGCGGATGAACAACATCTCCTTCTGGCTGCTCCCGCCGGCCTTCATCCTCCTGCTGGGCAGCTCGTTCGTCTCCGGGGGCACGGGGCTCGGCGCGGGCGTCGGCTGGACGGTCTATGCGCCGCTCTCGACCTCGGGCTCGGTCGGGCCGTCGGTCGACATGGCGATCTTCGCGCTCCACCTCGCCGGCGCCTCCTCGATCCTCGGCGCGATCAACTTCATCACCACCATCTTCAACATGCGCGCGCCCGGCATGACCCTCCACAAGATGCCGCTCTTCGTCTGGTCGATCCTGGTCACTGCCTTCCTGCTGCTGCTGGCGCTGCCGGTGCTGGCCGGCGCGATCACCATGCTGCTCACCGACCGCAATTTCGGCACCCATTTCTTCGACGCTGCCGGCGGCGGCGATCCCGTCCTCTACCAGCACCTCTTCTGGTTCTTCGGCCATCCGGAGGTCTACATCATGATCCTGCCGGGCTTCGGCATGGTCAGCCAGGTGATCGCGACCTTCAGCCGCAAGCCCGTTTTCGGCTATCTCGGCATGGCCTATGCGATGGTCTCGATCGGCGTGATCGGCTTCATCGTCTGGGCGCACCACATGTTCACCGTCGGCATGGACGTGAACACCAAGATGTACTTCACCGCGGCGACGATGGTGATCGCGGTGCCCACCGGCATCAAGATCTTCTCCTGGATCGCGACCATGTGGGGCGGCTCGCTCTCGTTCCAGACGCCGATGATGTGGGCGATCGGCTTCATCTTCATGTTCACCGTCGGCGGCGTCACCGGCGTCGTCCTCGCCAATGCGGGCGTCGATACGGTGATGCACGACACCTATTATGTCGTGGCCCACTTCCACTACGTGCTGAGCCTGGGCGCGGTCTTCTCGCTGTTCGCGGGCTGGTATTACTGGTTCGGGAAGATGTGGGGGAGGCAGTATAACGAGGTGATGGGCCAGCTCCATTTCTGGTTCTTCTTCATCGGCGTCAACGTGCTGTTCTTCCCGATGCACTTCATGGGCATGGACGGCTTCCAGCGCCGCGTCCCGGATTATACGCCGGCCTTTGCGGACCTGAACGCGCTGGCGAGCTGGGGCTATGCGATCATGGGCGTCGGCATGATCTTCTTCTTTTTGAACATAATCTGGTCGCTGATCGCCGGCAGGAAGGCGCCCGACAACCAGTGGGGCGAAGGCGCGACGACGCTCGAATGGACCTTGTCGAGCCCGCCGCCCTACCACCAGTTCGAGACGCTGCCGAAGGTGGATTGAGGGGCACCCGTCATCCCGGCGAAGGCCGGGATCTCGGGAGCCGCGCCGTGACTTTCTGACCTGGGACCCCGGCCTTCGCCGGGGTGACGAATGGGATTTATGACGAGCACCACGTTCGACCGTACGAATGCCCTCACCGCCGACTGGCGGGACCTCCTCGCGCTGACCAAGCCCAGGGTGATGACGCTCGTCGTGTTCACCGGCCTTTGCGGGCTTCTCGTCGCGCCGGCGCCGATCCATCCCGTGCTCGGCTTCACCGCGATCCTGTGCATCGCCTTGGGCGCGGGCGCGGCGGCGGCGCTCAACATGTGGTGGGAGGCGGATATCGACGCGCTGATGAAGCGCACGAGGTCGCGGCCGATCCCGGCCGGGCGCCTCGATCGGCAGACCGCGCTCCATTTCGGCGTCGGCCTCGCCTTTTTCTCGGTGCTCCTGATGGGAGTCGCCACCAACTGGTTCGCGGCCGCTATCCTCGCCGTCTCGATCCTCTTCTACGTCTTCGTCTACACGATCTGGCTGAAGCGCCGGACGCCGCAGAACATCGTCATCGGCGGCGCCGCGGGTGCCTTCCCGCCCTTGATCGGCTGGGCGGCGGTCACCGGCGACGTCGCGGCGCTGCCGCTGATCCTGTTCGCGCTCGTCTTCCTGTGGACGCCGCCGCATTTCTGGGCGCTGTCGCTGTTCGTGCGCAGCGATTATGCCGCGGCGGGCGTGCCGATGCTTCCGGTCGTCGCCGGCGCCAAAGCGACGCGGATCCAGATCCTGCTCTACACATTGCCGATGGCCGCCGCCGCGGTCGCGCCCTGGCCGCTCGGCCTCGCCGGGCCGCTTTACGGCGTCGCGGCCTCACTCCTCAGCGCCGTCTTTCTCGTCCTCGCGCTGCGGGTGCTGGCCAATCGCTCCACCGAGCCTTCGGGCATGAAGGCCGAGAAGCGCCTGTTCGCTTTTTCGATCCTCTATCTGTTCGCGATCTTCGGCGCCCTGGTCGCCGACCGCTGGCTGATCGCATGAACCCGCCCGACCAGGCCGAGATCCGCCGCCGCCAGAAGAGCCGGGCGATGATCATGGGCGTGCTGCTCGCCGCTTTCGTGATCCTGGTCTACGCGATCACCATCGCCAAGATGGGCGTCCTGGCATGACCCGCAAGACGCGCACCGCCCTGCTCGCCGCGCTTCTGGTCTGCTCGATGACCGGGCTCGCCTTCGCCAGCGTGCCGCTCTACCGAATCTTCTGCCAGGTGACGGGTTTCGGGGGCACGACGCAAATGGCGGTCGGCCGGGAGGCGCCGGGAAGCATGGGGCGGATGATCTCGGTCCGCTTCGACGCCAACACGTCGAGCGCGCTGCCCTGGCGCTTCGAGCCGGTCGACACCCACAGGAACGTCGCCATCGGCGCGCGCAACATCGCGCTCTACACCGCCCGCAACCTCTCCGACCGGCCTGCCGCGGGCACCGCGACCTTCAACGTCACGCCGAGCCAGGCCGGGCAATATTTCACCAAGATCCAGTGCTTCTGCTTCACCGAGCAGCTGCTGTCGCCGGGGCAGGAGGTGTCGATGCCGGTCGTCTTCTACGTCGACCCCAGGATCATGGACGATCCGAGCGCGCGGGGCATCAGCGAGATCACCCTTTCCTACACCTTTTACCCAGTGGACCGGGCACGACCGGGAAGTTAGAGCGACGAGAGAAACGAAGGACGACTGAAATATGGCCGGCGGCAAGACCCACCAATATCATATCGTCAATCCCAGCATCTGGCCGCTGATCGGCGCGATCTCCGCGCTCGCCTTCTTCGGCGGCATGGTCATGTGGATGCACGACAAGCCCTATGGCGCCTATGTCATCGCCGCGGGCCTGATCGGCATCGCCTTCACCATGTTCAGCTGGTGGGTCGATGTCGTGCGCGAGGCGCATGGCGGCGATCACACGCCGATCGTCCAATTGCACCTCAGATACGGCATGATCCTGTTCATCGCGTCCGAGGTGATGTTCTTCGTCGCCTGGTTCTGGGCCTATTTCAACGCCGCGCTCTTCCCCCCGACGGTCGAGGCGGTCGGCGGGGTCTGGCCACCTGAGGGCATGCACGTCCTCGATCCGTTCGGCTGGCCCCTCCTCAACACGCTGATCCTGCTCTGCTCGGGCTGCACGGTCACCTGGGCGCACCACGCGCTCATCCACGGCGACCGCGACGGCCTGATCAAGGGCCTGTGGGCGACGATCGGGCTCGGCCTCCTCTTCACCTCGATCCAGGCCTATGAATATGCCCACGCGCCGTTCGGCTTTTCCGACAATATCTACACCTCGACCTTCTTCATGGCGACCGGCTTCCACGGCTTCCACGTCATCGTCGGCACCATCTTCCTGATCGTCTGCCTGGTCCGCTCGTACAAAGGCCATTTCAGCCCGCAGCAGCATTTCGGCTTCGAGGCGGCCGCCTGGTACTGGCATTTCGTCGACGTGGTCTGGCTGTTCCTGTTCCTGTGCGTCTACGTCTGGGGCGGCTGGGGCGCGGCATATCATTAGATCGCTCGTCATCCCGGGGAAGGCCGGGATTGGGAAGGCGCAATGAGGCCGCTGCCGGTCATCCCGACCATCGTCGTGGCGGCCGCGGTTGCGACGATGATTGCCCTCGGCATCTGGCAAATCCAGCGGGCGGCCTGGAAGGAAGGGCTGCTCGCAGAATATGCCGCCGCGGGGTCGATGCCGGCTCTCGACCTCGATCCGCTGCTCGACGCTGAGGGCCCGCTGCCGCCGCTCGCCTTCCGCCGCGCGCTCGTCACCTGCCGGGCGCACGACGTCGCGCCGGAGGTGCGGACCGGGCGCAGCGCGGCTGACGCGGTCGGCCAGGTCTATCTCGTCCCCTGCCGCCCCGGCGCGGCGGGGCCGGAGGGACGGCTCAGGGTCAACGTCGGCTGGGCGAGCCGCCATGACGCGGTCCGGCGGCTGACCCTCGACGGCATCGTCGCCGGCCATCTCGGCGCCGTCGGCGAGGACGGCCCGATCACCCTCACCGCCGCCACCGCGCTCCCGCCTCTGGCGCCGAGCGCTCCGACCAGGATCGAGACTATCCCGAACAACCACCGGCTCTACGCTCTGCAGTGGTTCTTCTTCGCGGCGGCCGCGGCGCTGATCTACTGGCTGGCGCTGCGGCGGCGGAACGCGCCCAAGTTGCCGCCGGAGCCCTGAGCGCCTAGATCGCCTTTCCGATGATGAAGCTCACCAGTCTTTCGAACGGCCTCCGGGTCGCCAGCCGGCCGATGCAGAGCGTCGAGACGGTCGCGGTCGGCCTCTATGCCGAGACCGGTTCGCGGCACGAGGCGGCGCGGCTCAACGGGCTTGCCCATCTGTTCGAGCATATGGTGTTCAAGGGCGCGGGCGGGCGCTCGGCGCGCGCGATCAGCGAAGCGGTCGAGGACGTCGGCGGAGACCTCAACGCGTCCACCGACCGCGAGCTGACCGCTTTCTATGCGAGCCTGCTGGCACCCGATCTCCCGCTCGGCGTGGCGCTGATCGCCGACCTCGTCCGCCGTCCCCATTTCGAGGCGAAGCATCTCGAGCTCGAAAAGAAAGTGGTGATCCAGGAATTGTGGGAAGCGCGCGACATCGGCGGCGACCTCGTCTTCGACCATCTCCAGGAAGCCGCCTTTCCCGATCAGGCGATGGGCCGCCCGGTGCTCGGCGGCGAGGCGAGCGTAATGGCGGTCGAGGTGGACGATCTGCAGGCCTGGCGCGACGATCATTATACACCCGAACGGCTGATCCTGGTCGCGGCCGGCAAGCTCGAGCACGACCGGCTGGTCGATCTCGCCGAAAAGGCGTTCGGCGACATGGCGCCGCGCCCCGCGCCGCCGCCCGAGCCCGGCCGCTTCGCCGGCGGCCGCCGCACCGAGCGGCGCAAGGGCAGCCAGGCGCACCTCGCCTTCGCCATGCCCGCCCCGGCCTGGCACGATGCCGACGCTTATGCCGCGCAGCTCTTCGCCGACGTCGCCGGGACCGGCGCCTCCTCGCGCCTCTTCCAGGCGCTGCGCGAGGAGCAGGGCCTGGCCTATACGGTGTCGGCCGCTGCGCAGAGCTTCTCCGATTGCGGGATGTTCTGGGTCTATCTCGCCTGCGGGCGGGACCAGCTGGGCTGGGCGCATGCCGAGGCGGAGCGGGTGCTCGCGGCGATCGCCCAGGGCCTCACCCCCGCCGAGCTCGCCCGCGCGCGGGCGCTCGCCAAAGCGGGGATGATGATGAGCCTCGAAAGCTGCTGGGGCCAGGCGAGCTATGTCGCGACCCGGCTGCTGCGTGAGGGCCGGCTGGTCGAGCCCGCCGAGATCGTGGCCCGGCTCGACGCGGTGACGCTGGACGAGGTCAAGGCGGCGGGCGCGAAGATGCTCGCCGGCCCGCGGGCCGTCGCCAGCGTCGGCGGCAAGCTGGCGAAGGCGGCGTGAACCTCGCGACGCTGGTCGCCGAGCCTTGGGCCGATTACGGGCTGGTCGATTCGGGCGACGGGCGAAAGCTCGAACGCTACGGCCCCTACCGCTTCATCCGGCCCGAGCCCCAAGCCCTGTGGGCGCCGGCACTGGCGGCGTGGGACGCCGACGGCGAGTTCGTCCCGGGCTCGGACGAGGAGGGGGGCGGGCGCTGGCGCTTCGACCGGCCGGTGCCGCGCGAGGGCTGGGAGCTCGCCTGGGAGGAAGTGCGGTTCCGGGCCCAGGCGACGCCGTTCCGTCACCTCGCCTTCTTTCCCGACATGGCGCCGCAATGGGGGTGGATGCGCGAAAGGCTCGAGGAGGGGACGGAAGCGCTCAACCTGTTCGGCTATACCGGCGTCGGCACCCTGGCCATGGCCGCCAGGGGCGCGCGCGTCACCCATGTCGATGCGTCGAAGAAGTCCGTCGAAGCGGGCAAGGCCAATGCCGCCTTGTCCGGCATGGGGGACAAGCCCATTCGCTGGATGGTCGACGACGCGTCCAAATTCGCCGCGCGCGAGGTCCGGCGGGGGCGCCGCTATGACGGCATCATCCTCGATCCGCCCAAGTTCGGACGGGGCCCCGCGGGCGAAATCTGGCGGCTGGAGGAGGGTTTGCCCGGCCTCATCGCCGACTGCCGCAAGCTGCTCGACGCCGACAGCCGCTTCCTGGTCCTCACCGTCTACGCCGTGCGCATGTCCGCGCTGGCGATCGGGGAATTGCTCCGCCAGGCGCTGGGCGATCTCGGCGGCCGCGTGGAATGCGGCGACATGGCGGTGCGCGAGGAAACGCGCGGACTGCTGCTTCCCACCGCGATCTTCGCGAGGTGGAGCCCTTAGTCCCGCGCCGCGCGGATCGCCGCGCCCGCCACGAAGGGCACGCCCGCGACCAGCAGCAGCGACGCCGCGCCGAGCCATTGCAGCGCGCCCGAATCGCCGCCGCGCTCGATCAGGCCCGCGCCGAAGACGAGGAGCGGCACCGCGAGCGGCAGCATGAGGAGGCCCGCCAGCGCGCCCCCGCGCCGCAGGCCGGCGGTGAGCGCGCCGACGCCCAGCGTCAGCGCGGCAAGGCCGGGTGTGCCGACGAGGAGGCCGAGCTCGAGGCGCAGGAGCACGTCCTGCGGCAGCTTCATCAACGCCGCGGCCGGGATCGCGGCGAGCATCAGGGGCGGCCCGAAGCTCAGCCAGTGGCCGGCGAGCTTGGCCAGCGCGATCGTCTCCTCGCTGAAACCCCGCAAGGCGAGCTGGTCGAGCACGCCCGACGCCCGATCGGGCTCGACCAGCCGCTCGACCGGAAGCAGGGCCGCGAGCAAAGCCGCCATCCACAAGGCGCCGCCGCCGGTGCGCGCGAGCAGAGGCCCGTCCGGCCCGATTGCGAAGGGAAAGAGCGTCGCGACCAGGAGGAAGAAGATCAGGGGCAGCAGCGCCGCGCCGCCCCCGGCCGCCAGGCGCAGCTCGCGAAGGACGAGGCCGGTCATCCGAGCTGCACCGCCTGCGCGCCCTCGAGAGAGAGCGGCTGGTGGGTCGCGGCGAGGATCGCGCCGCCGCCGGCCCGGTGCGCCGCCATCGCCGCCTCGAGCCGTTCGCGGCCGTCCGTATCGAGGCCGTTGGCGGGCTCATCGAGCAGCCACAAAGGCGCGCCGCCGGCGATCACGCGGGCGAGGGCTGCCCGCTTGCGCTGGCCGGCCGAGAGCATCCGGACCGGCACGCTCGCCAGATGCGCCACGCCCATCGCCGCCATGCCGGGCGCCGGGTCCCCGACCCAGAAGGCGAGCGCACGGCCCAGATCCTGGCGCTCGTCGAGCGCAATATGCTCGTCCGCCAAAGCTGCCTCGCTGCGATCAACCGTGCCGGCCGCCGGGCGCAGCAGCCCGGCCGCGAGGCGCAGCAGGCTCGACTTGCCGGCGCCGTTGGGGCCGCGCACCAGGGCGGCTTCGCCCGGACCCAAATTCAGGCTCAGCTCCTCGAACAGCAGCCGTCCGCCGCGGACGCAGGCGACCCGGTCGAGCAAGAGCAGGCTCATTCGGCCTGCTCCTCGATCGCGTGCATGTCGGCGTCGGAAAAGCCGAAATGATGGCCGACCTCGTGGACGATGACATGGGTGATCAGGGCTTCGAGACCGACCCCGCTCTCCGCCCATTCGTCGAGCAGGGCGCGGCGATAGAGGTGGATCATCGGCGGCAGCTCGCCCGAGGTCCAGCTGTCCTGCTTGTCGAGCGAGCGGCCGCTGTAGAGGCCCGAAAGATCGAACGCGTCCTCGATTCCGAGCTCGGCCAGAACCTCGTCGTCGGCGAAATCGTCAACCCGCAGGACGACATTGGCCAGATATCTGCGGAAGGTCTCCGGCAGGCGAGCGATCGCGGCTTCGGCGAGCCGCTCGATCGCGGCGGCGTCCGGCGCAAAGGTTTGACCCGTCCCCATCGATAGGCGACATAGGACGCGGCGAGACAAGGAGGAAGAGGCGGTGGCCGTGCTGAGCGAGAGCGAACGGGGCGCGGCGCTGGCGAACCTGCCCGGATGGGCGTTCGACGCGGGCCGGAACGGGGTGGCGAAGAGCTTTAAGTTCGGCGGCTTCGGCGAGGCCTTCGCCTTCATGACCCGCGTCGCGCTGGAAGCGGAGAAGGCGGACCATCATCCCGACTGGTCCAATGTCTGGAACCGGGTCGATATCCTGCTCTCGACGCACAGCGAGGGCGGCGTGACCGCGAAGGACGTCGCGCTCGCCTCAAGGATCGAGGCGATCGCGGGCTAACTTGCCCTGACGCCCCCGCCTAACTAGATGCACCGCTTCCAGTGCATGCGGAGCGGTGGCCGAGTGGTCGAAGGCGCTCGCCTGGAAAGTGAGTATACGCCAAAAGCGTATCGAGGGTTCGAATCCCTCCCGCTCCGCCACCTTCCGGACAGCCGGAATTTCACTCCTACGTCGTCTCCGGCTCGATGGCATGGCGGCGCTGAAGGCCTTGGGCGAGCAGGGAACAGAGCACGGCCCAGGCGGATCCCACGCACCAGCCCGCGAGCACGTCGCTGGGCCAGTGAACGCCGAGATAGACGCGCGAGGTCCCGATGACGAGGGTCAGGGTCACGGCCACGGCCATCAGGTAGATGCGCACCGGGCGGTCGCCTTCCGCGCGCGCCAGAAGCGCGCCCAAGGTGAGGTAGGTGACGGCGGAGTTCATGGCGTGGCCGCTCGGGAAGCTCATCGTGTGAACTTCGACGAGATGCCCGACAAGATCCGGCCGCGCGCGCGCGAAGCTCAGCTTCAGAAGGGTGCTCGCCACGCCCCCTCCGGTCACGGCAGCGACAAGGAAGGCCGCAGTCGCGGGCTTTCGGGCGGCGAGCAGATAGCCGGCCGCGATCACGGTGAGGAGAGTGAGGACCGAAACGCCGCCCAACGCGGTGATGTCGACCATGGCCATGCGCAACCAGCCGGGCCCGGCCGGCACCGAAGGGTCGGAGGCGCTGCGGAACGCCTGGAGCAGCCAGCGGTCCAGCGCGAACGTCTCGCCCTCCATGATCTCCGAAGCCAGCCTGACGAACGTGAACAGGGCGACCGCGGCGATCAGGAACATCGCCAGGATGTAGCTGTCGATCCGATGCTTCCTCATAAGCCGGAGCAGGCGCGCGCGCATATCGATCCTTCCTGCCGCATTCGGGTACGCCCGCTTGCGCGGACGCCGGCCTTCATATCTAGCGCTTTCCGGCCGGGGACCAAGCCACCTCCTCGCATTTCCGACGACGTGCGCCGGACGCGCGCGCGGCCGACGCCGCAGGAACCTGCTTCGCCCCGAGGCGTAATGCGTGGGACGCCCGAGCGGCCCCGGCTTCCGCCGAAAGGAAACGAGATGCGAAAAGGACAAGGCAATTCCGGGCCGCGGCCCGGCGATCGCGGCGCGCGCGCGAGCTTCGATCGCCGGACCGGCGAGGTTGCAGGGAGCGGTGCCGGCGCGGGAAACAATCCCGACAGCTCGGAAGACTATGACAGCGATCTCCACGAAGAGAAGCTGGCTCCAGCCGGCGCCGCGGCCGGCTCCCCGGACTGACCGCAAAAGAGCCGTATCTTTGACGAACGAGGCGCGGCGCCGCGGAGCAAAACGCGGCGACGCTCGTTGTGCAATCACTCGAAAACAAGGAGTTAGTAATGGACCGCGACCACGACATCCTCGTCCTCAATTCGCTCATCACCACCACGATCGACAGCGCCGACGGCTTCGAGCGTTCGGCCGAAGACGCCGATTCGGGGCGCTTTGCCGGCCAGTTCCGCGACTTCGCGGCCGAGCGGCGCCAAATCGTGTCCCGCCTCCAGGAGGAGGTGCGCTCGCTGGGCGGCACGCCCAATGACGACGGCTCGCTCAAGGCCGAGTTGCATCGCCGCTGGGTCGATCTGCGGGACGCATTCTCCCGCGGCGATCAGGCGATCGTGGAGGAAGTGGAGCGCGGCGAGGACTACCTCAAGTCGAAATATGACGCGGCGCTCGCCGACGGCGGACTGTCGCCCGCGACGCAGACGGTGATCCGCGAAGCCTATCAGTCGGTCCGCGCGGGACATGATCGCGCCAGCCAGCTCAAGCACAGCATGGAGGCTGCCGCGAGCTGAGGCATGTTCGCCTAGATGGCACATTGGAGGGCCGCCCGTCTCCGGCCGGCGGCCTTCTTCCCGGCTTCACATTTCCGGTCGAACCGCCGCGCTACCGCCCGCCGCCGCCCGGCAATCGAAGACGGTGCAGATGGCGGCAATGATCTGATCCGCGGTGAAGGGCTTGGTGAGCACGACGATCTCGCTCGGCTTGCGCGATATCGACTGGCTGTCGGCATAGCCGCTGATGATGATGGCGGGGATGTCGGGGCGGATCAGCCGGGCCTGCTCGAGCATGTCGCCGCCGGACATTAGCGGCATGGCGTAGTCGGTGATGATGAGGTCGTAGGCGGCGGGGGCCGCCTGGAGCTTCATGAGCATCGCCGGACCGTCCGCGGCGGCCTCGACCGCATGGCCCATGTCGCAGAGCAGGCCCGCGGTCGTCTCCCGGACCGCCTCGTGATCGTCGACCAGGAGGATTCGGAGCGGCGGCACCTCGAAGGCCGCCCCGGCCGGCGCCGCGGTCTCCACGGCGGCCTCCCGAGCGGCGGGGGACGACGCCCGAGGCAGCCAGATCTCGACCCGAGTCCCCTCGCCGACCTTGCTCACTATGTCGAGCGCGCCGCCGGACTGGCGCGCGAAGCCGTAGACCATCGAGAGGCCGAGCCCGGTCCCCTTGCCGACGTCCTTGGTGGTGAAGAAAGGCTCGGTCACCTGCTCCAATATGTCGGCGGGAATGCCGCCGCCGCTGTCCGCCACGGCGAGCACGACATAGTCGCCGGGCCTGAGGCCGAGCGAATTGCCCGCCAAGGCCTGCTTGTTGTCGCCGGTGATATTGATCGTGCCCCCGTCGGGCATCGCATCGCGGGCATTGATGATCAGGTTCATCAAGGCGAGCTCGAGCTGGGTCGAGTCGGCATAGGCGCACCAGATCCCGTCCTCGGTGCGCCAGTCGAGCTCGACCAGTCCGCCCAAAGTATGGGCGAGCAGCTCCGCGATGGTGGCGGAGAGCTTCCCGATGTCGACCTCGGCCGGCTGCAGCTGCTGGCGGCGCGCGAAGGCGAGCAGGCGCCCGACCAGCTCCGACCCCTGCTCGGCCGCGCGCCGGGTCATGCTGATGATCTTGGCATGTTCCTCGCTCAGCTGGATGCGCCGCTCGATGAGACCGATCCCGCCCAGGACGGCGGCGAGCAGATTGTTGAAGTCGTGCGCGATGCCGCCGGTGAGCTTGCCGATCGCGTCCATCTTGCGCGCCTGCAGGAGCTCCTTCTCCAGATCCTTGCGTTCGGTGACGTCGAGCAAGGTGCCGGCATATTGGGGGAGATCCCCCTCGGCGCCGCGCAGCAGCACGGCCTGATCGAGAAAATGCTTGTACTGGCCGTCCGCGCATCGCCAGCGATATTCTATCGCCATCGCGCCGCTATGCTTGCGCTCGCGCACCGCCTCGACGACTCGATCGCGGTCGTCGGGGTGCAGCCGCTCGATCCACAAGTCCGGGTTCGCCTGGACGTCCTCGAACGCGAATCCGGTCACCGCGGCGAAATTGCCGCCGACGAACTGGGGCACGCGAGGCGAGACGTCGAGCGCCTCGAGATAGAGGATGATGGGCAGCGATTCGATGATCGCGGCCTGCCGCTGCTCGGCGATGCGCAGCTCCTGCTCGATCCGCAGCCGCTCCGCATTGGCGCGCAGATTGGCGTCGAGCAGCTGCTGCTCCTGCTCCGCCTTGCGCCTTATCTCCCGGGTCATCGCGTAGAGATCGACGAAGACCGCGACCTTCGAGCGCAGGACGACCGGCTCGACCGGCTTGAACACATAATCGACCGCGCCCATCGAATAGCCGCGCAGCAGATGCTCCTTCTCCTTGTTCACCGCGGAGAGGAACACGATCGGGATCCGCTTGGTCTGCTCGCGGCCGCGGATGATCCGGGCGGTCTCATAGCCGTCCATCCCGGGCATGTAGACGTCGAGCAGGATCACCGCGAACTCGCCCTTGAGAAGATGGCGGAGCGCCTCGTCGCCGGACGAGGCGACCTCGACGTCGGCCAGATCCTCGAGCACCGTGCGGATGGCGAGCAGATTGTGCTCGTCATCGTCCACGACCAGCACGCGGGCGCGTTCTACCTCGGCCGGGGCCGGCTCGACGGGCAGTGTCGCGCTCATGCCGTCATTCCGCAGCGGTCTGCGCCAGCGCCGGCTCGGCTGCGAGGGCCGCGCGGCCGCGGACCTTGCCGATCCAGACCCTGAGCAGCGCCAGCAGCAGCTCGATATCGACCGGCTTGGCGATATAATCGGACGCGCCCGCATCCAGGCATTTCTGGCGGTCGCCCTTCATCGCCTTTGCCGTCACAGCGATAAGCGGCAGATCGGTGAGCGCGGCACGCTCGCGGATCTGCTGCATCGTCTCATAGCCGTCCATCTCGGGCATCATGATGTCGATAAGGGCGACGTCGATGCCCGGCGTCTGCTCGAGAATGAGGATGCCGTCGCGCCCGCGCTCGGCATGGAGCACCTCCACGTCGAAGCTCTCCAATACGCTGGTCAGCGAATAGATGTTGCGGATGTCGTCATCGACGATGAGGACCTTCGCGCCGGCCAGCTCGGGCAGCGCGCGGGGCTTGGCCTCGGCGCCCGGACGGCGGCCGGGCCGGGCCGGCTGGCGCTTCCGGCGTGACTTCGCCTGCCTGTGGATCCGCCCGAAGACCTTGGCCAGCTCCTCCTGGTCCACTGGCTTGCCGGTGATCCCCCCTGCGCCGAGCCCGGCGGCCGAGCCGGCCTCGTCGGCGCCGGAAATGACATGGATCGGAATCGTGCCCGTTTCTGCGTCGTGCTTGAGCAGATCGAGCAGGACGAAGCCGTTAATGTCGTCGAGGCCCAGGTCGAGCGTGATGGCGTCGGGCCTGAGCTTGCGCGCGAGCGTCAATGTGCCCTGGCCCGCCGTCGAGACCACGCCCTTGAGCCCCGCGGCCCGGGCGAGATCGAGCAGGATCGAAGCGAAGGTCACGTCGTCCTCGACGATGAGCACGAACGGATCGCTGCCCAGGCTGTCGCGGTCGTCGCTGACCTCGATCGTCGCCGGCAGCGCCGAAGGCACGGCGGCGCCGCTATTCTCGTAGCGCGCGCTCGTCGTCCCGGCCGGCGCGGCGATGGCGGTGGCCTCGAGCGGCACGAACAGAGTGAAGGTCGATCCCTCGCCGGGCTTGGAGCGCACCTGCAGCTCGCCCCCGAGCAGGCGCGCGATCTCGCGGCTGATCGACAGGCCCAGCCCGGTGCCGCCGAACTTGCGGCTCGTCGTCGCGTCGGCCTGCTGGAACGCCTCGAAGATCAGCCTCTGCTTGTCCTCGGGGATGCCGATGCCGGTGTCGGTAACGGCGATCTCGATCGCCTGCTCGACGTTGCGCAGAACCGGATGGTTGGTGCTCCAGCCGCTGTTCACGCAGCGGGCGGCCAAAGTCACGCTGCCCGCGGGGGTGAACTTGAACGCATTGGACAGGAGGTTGAGCACGACCTGCTGAAGCCTTTTCTCGTCGGTGCGGATCGTCGCCGGCAGACTGTCCTCGAAGGCGACCTCGAACGCGAGCCCCTTGTCGGCCGCGAGCTGCCGGAACGTGCGCTCCATATGCCGCTTGAGGCTGGTGAGCGGCATGTCCCCGGTCTCGATCGAGATCGTGCCGGATTCGATCTTCGACAGATCGAGGATGTCGTTGATCAGGCTGAGCAGGTCCGAGCCGGCCGAGTTGATCGTGCGCGCGAACTCGGTCTGCTTCTCGTTGAGGTTCCCCTGCGGGTTGTCGGCGAGCAGCTTCGAGAGGATCAACAGCGAATTGAGCGGCGTCCTCAGCTCGTGCGACATGTTCGCGAGGAATTCCGACTTGTATTTGGAGGTGAGCGCGAGCTGCTCGGCCTTCTCCTCGACCGCGCGGCGGGCCATGTCGATCTCGAGATTCTTGGCCTCGACCTGGCGCTTCTCGTTCTCGAGCAGCTGCGCCTTCTCCTGAAGCTCCTCGTTGGTCGCGTGAAGCTCTTCCTGCTTGGTGGTGAGCTCGGTCTGGCGCGCCTGAAGCTCCTGGGTGAGCAATTGCGACTGCTTGAGCAGGCCCTCGGTGCGCATCGTCGCGGCGATGGTGTTCAAAACGATGCCGACCGATTCCATGAGCTGGTCGAGGAAGCTCTGGTGGGTCTCGTTGAACTCGTTGAACGAGGCGAGCTCGATCACCGCCTTGACGTCGTCCTCGAACAAAGCGGGCAGGATGTTGATGTTCGCGGGCGGCGCGTGGCCCAGCCCCGAGCCGATGCGGATGAAATCGCCGGGCACGTCCTGGAGGAGGATCGGTCGCTTGTCGGCGGCGGCCTGGCCGACCAGGCCCTCGCGCAGGTTGAATTCGCGCTTCAGCGCTTCGTGGCTCTCGGCGCCGTAGGAGGCGACGAGCTCGAGCCTGGTCTCGTCCTCCTCGCGCTTGGTGACGTAGAAGACGCCATATTGCGCGTTCACCAGCGGCGCCAATTCGGACATGATCAGGTTCGAGACCGTCGCCAGGTCGCGCTCGCCCTGGAGCATGCGCGAGAAGCGGGCGAGGTTGGTCTTCAGCCAGTCCTGCTCCGCATTCTTGAGCGTCTGCTCCTTCAGATTGCGGATCATCTCGTTGATATTGTCCTTCAGCGCGGCCATCTCGCCCGACGCTTCGACCGCGATCGAGCGGGTAAGGTCGCCCTTGGTCACCGCGGTCGCCACGTCGGCGATCGAGCGGACCTGGTTGGTTAGATTCGCCGCAAGCTGGTTGACGTTGTCGGTGAGATCGCGCCATAGGCCGGCGGCGCCCGGCACCCGCGCCTGGCCGCCCAATTTGCCCTCGATGCCGACCTCGCGGGCCATGTTGGTCACCTGGTCGGCGAAGGTGGCCAGAGTCTCGATCATGAAGTTGATCGTCTCGGCCAGCGCCGCGATCTCGCCCTTGGCGTCGACGGTCAGCTTGCGCTTCAGATTGCCCTGCGCGACCGCGGTGACGACGTCGGCGATGCCGCGCACCTGGTTGGTCAGGTTGGTGGCCATCAGGTTGACGTTGTCGGTCAGGTCCTTCCACGTGCCGCCGACGCCCGGCACCTGCGCCTGGCCGCCCAATTTGCCTTCGGTGCCAACCTCGCGGGCGACGCGGGTCACCTCGGAGGCGAAGCCGTTCAGCTGATCGACCATGACGTTGATCGTGTCCTTCAGAGCGAGGATCTCGCCCTTCACGTCGACCGTGATCTTCTTGGAAAGATCGCCGCGGGCGACGGCGGTCGTCACGTCGGCGATGTTGCGCACCTGGCCCGTCAGATTGTCGGCCATCAGGTTCACGTTGTCGGTGAGATCGGCCCAGGTGCCGGCGACGCCCGGCACCTGCGCCTGGCCGCCCAATTTCCCTTCGGTGCCGACTTCCTTGGCCACGCGCGTCACTTCCGAAGCGAAGGAGTTGAGCTGATCGACCATGGTGTTGATCGTGTTCTTGAGCTCCAAAATCTCGCCGCGCACGTCGACGGTGATCTTCTTGGAAAGGTCGCCGAGCGCCACCGCCGTGGTCACCTCGGCGATGTTGCGAACCTGTCCGGTTAGATTGGCGGCAAGCTCGTTCACGTTGTCGGTGAGGTCCTTCCAGGTGCCGCCGACGCCCTCCACCTTGGCCTGGCCGCCGAGCTTGCCTTCGGAGCCCACCTCGCGCGCGACGCGGCTGACCTCCGAGGCGAACGAGTTCAGCTGGTCGACCATGACGTTGATGGTGTTCTTCAATTCGAGGATCTCGCCCTTCACCTCGACCGTGATCTTCTTCGAAAGGTCGCCCGACGCCACCGCGGTGGTCACCTCGGCGATGTTGCGGACCTGGCCGGTGAGGTTTCCCGCCATGGCGTTCACATTGTCGGTCAGATCGGCCCAGGTGCCGGCGACGCCTTCCACCCGCGCCTGGCCGCCCAATTTGCCTTCGGAGCCGACCTCTCGGGCGACGCGGCTCACTTCGGACGCGAATGAGTTGAGCTGGTCGACCATCACGTTGATCGTATCCTTGAGCTCCAGAATCTCGCCCTTGACGTCGACCGTGATCTTCTTGGAAAGGTCGCCGCGCGCGACGGCGGTGGTCACCTCGGCGATGTTGCGGACCTGGCCGGTCAGGTTCGCCGCCATCAGGTTCACATTGTCGGTCAAATCGGCCCAGGTGCCGGCGACTCCGGGGACCTGCGCCTGGCCGCCCAATTTGCCTTCGGTGCCGACCTCGCGCGCGACTCGGGTCACCTCCGAGGCGAAGGCGTTGAGCTGGTCGACCATGACGTTGATCGTGTCCTTGAGCTCGAGAATCTCGCCCTTCACGTCGACCGTGATCTTCTTCGAAAGGTCGCCGCGGGCGACGGCGGTGGTCACCTCGGCGATGTTGCGAACCTGTCCGGTAAGATTATCGGCCATCAAATTGACGTTGTCGGTCAAATCTTTCCAGGTGCCGCCCACGCCCGGCACCTGCGCCTGACCGCCCAATTTGCCCTCGGTGCCCACTTCGCGCGCCACGCGAGTCACCTCCGATGCGAAGGCGTTGAGCTGATCGACCATCACGTTGATCGTGTTCTTCAGCTCGAGAATCTCGCCTTTCACGTCCACCGTGATCTTCTTCGAAAGGTCGCCCGACGCCACCGCCGTCGTCACCTCGGCGATGTTGCGGACCTGGCCGGTCAGGTTCTCCGCCATCGAATTGACGTTATCGGTCAAGTCCTTCCAGGTGCCGGCGACGCCTTCCACGCGCGCCTGGCCGCCCAATTTGCCTTCGGTGCCGACCTCGCGGGCGACGCGCGTGACCTCCGAGGCGAACGAATTCAGCTGGTCCACCATGACGTTGATGGTGTTCTTCAATTCGAGGATCTCGCCCTTCACCTCGACGGTGATCTTCTTCGAAAGGTCGCCCGAGGCCACCGCCGTCGTCACCTCGGCGATGTTGCGGACCTGGCCGGTCAGATTGGTCGCCATCGCGTTCACATTGTCGGTCAGATCCTTCCAGGTGCCGGCGACTCCCTTCACATTGGCCTGGCCGCCCAATTTCCCTTCGGTGCCGACCTCGCGGGCGACGCGGGTCACTTCGGAGGCGAAGGAGGCGAGCTGCTCGACCATCGTGTTGACGATCTTGCCGATGCGCAGGAACTCGCCCCTCAATTGGCGCCCGTCGATCTCGACCGTCATCGCCTGCGAAAGATCGCCCTTGGCGACCGCGCCGATGACGCGCGCCACCTCGGCGGTCGGCTGGACCATGTCCTCGATCAGTTCGTTGACCGAGCGCAATTTGGCTTCCCACCCGCCGGTCGCGCCGCGCACCCGCCCGCGCTGGCTGATCTTGCCTTCCTTGCCGACGACGACGGACAGGCGCTCGAACTCGTCGGTCATCTGCTCTTCGAGAGTGACGACCTCGTTGAACAGCCGAGCGATCTCGCCGTCGGTTCCGGGCAGGTCCTCTGAAAGGCGCACGGAAAAGTCGCCGCGGCGCAGCCTGCGCAACGCGGTGACGAGCTCTCGGCGATCGAGAAACTCGCGGGGAGAAAGGTCGTTCACACATCGCTCCTTCGTGCGGCCCCCCGCTCGATCCGGATGCAGATCCCGTTTTCCCGCCGCCCTGATAGCAACAAGGTTGCTGATTTACCCAACAAAAAAGTCGTTAACGAAGCCCAACCCGGATCAGGCTTGCCTCGCCATGGCCGGGAGCTATCCTCAGCGCCTGATGTGGGCCCTGGCCGCGCTCTTCTTCGTCACCGCCTTGCTCTACGGCGCGGCCGGGTTCGGCGGCGGATCGACCTATAATGCTTTACTCGTGCTCGCCGGGACCGATTATCGCGCGGTGCCGGTGATCGCGCTCGCCTGCAACATCCTCGTCGTCTCCGTCGGGAGCTGGCGGTTCGCCCGCTCGGGCCATGTCGACTGGGGCAGGATCTGGCCTTTGTTCACGCTTTCCGTGCCGTTGGCCTGGCTCGGCGGGCGGCTGGCGGTGGCGGAGACACTCTTCGTGGGCCTGCTCGCCGCCTCGCTCGCGGTGGCCGGCCTCCTCATGCTCTGGCAGCCGGTCTGGGAGCGCGAGGCGCCGGCGGCGATCGGGTCGCGGTGGATCGAGGCGGCCATCGGCGGAGGGCTCGGGTTTCTGGCCGGGATCGTCGGGATCGGGGGCGGGATCTTCCTCGCGCCTTTGCTCTACATGCGGCGCTGGGGGCCGCCGCGCGCGATCGCCGGCACCTGCGCCGTCTTCATCCTCGCCAATTCGGCCGCGGGTCTGGCTGGGCAGCTGATGAAGGGGGACGGGGAGGCCGCCGCCGCGGCGCTTGCCGCTCATTGGGCGCTGTTTCCGGCGGTGGCGATGGGAGGGCTGATCGGCGCGACGCTCGGCGCCGACCGGCTCGAGCCCAAATATGTGCGCATCCTGACCGCCCTGCTCATTTTATATGTGGCGGCGCGGCTGGCGATCCGCTTCTATGGTGCAAGCATGGGAAGCGGCGCATGATCGACCCGTTCGGACGGACCATCACCTATTTGCGGCTGTCGGTGACCGACCGCTGCGATCTGCGCTGCACCTATTGCATGCCCGAGCGCATGGCCTTCCTGCCGCGCGCCGATCTGCTCGGCCTCGACGAGCTCGACCGGCTCGCTGCCGCCTTCGTCCGCAAGGGCGTCAGGAAGCTCAGGCTGACCGGCGGCGAACCCCTGGTGCGCAAGGGCATCGTCGACCTGGTCCGGGGGCTGTCGCGCTTCCTCAGGGCTGGAGCGCTCGACGAGCTGACCCTGACCACCAACGGCACCCGGCTGGAGCATCACGCCGCCGCGCTCGCGGCCGCGGGCGTCCGCCGGATCAACGTCTCGCTCGATTCCCTGAGGCCCGAAACCTACGCCCGCATCACCCGCGGCGGTCGGCTCCAGAGCGCGGTGCGCGGCATCGATGCCGCGCTCGCCGCGGGCCTCCAGGTCAAGGTCAACGCGGTCGCGCTTCGGGACGACAATCTCGGCGATCTCGTCTCGCTCGCCGAATGGGCGCACGCGAGGGGGGCCGGGCTCACCGTGATCGAGGTGATGCCGATGGGCGCGGTGGAGGCCGAGCGCGCGGACCAGCATGTGCCGATGGCCGAAGTGCGGCGGCTGTTCGAGGCGCGCTGGACGCTGACCGACCTTGCCCGGCGCACCGGCGGACCGGCGCGCTACGTGCGCACCGACGAGGGCGGGACGATCGGCTTCATCGCCCCCTTGAGCCGGAACTTCTGCGAGGGTTGCAACCGGGTCCGGGTCACCTGCACCGGCGAGATGGTCATGTGCCTCGGCCAGGCGGCCAAAGCCGATCTGAGGACGCCGCTGCGCGCGTCGGCGGACGATTCCCAGCTCGACGCGGCGATCGACGCGGCCATCTCACGCAAGCCGCGGGGCCACGATTTCGCGATTTCCCGGGGCGCCGCGCCGGCTGTGGCCCGGCACATGTCGGTGACCGGGGGATGAGGATCCTCTACTTCGGCCGCCTCAGGGATGGCGCGGCCCCGCCGGTCGAAATCCCGGCCGAGGTGCGCGATACGGACGGGCTGCGGGCGTGGCTCGGGCGCGCGCACCCGGCGCTTCTCGACGCGCCGGTGCGGATCGCGGTCAACGAGACTCTGATCCACGGCAACAGAAAGCTGGCGGAGGGCGACGAGATCGCCTTCCTGCCGCCGATGAGCGGCGGATGATCGCCGTCCAGTCCGAAGCGATCGATGTCGGCGCGGCGCTCGCTTTGTTTGCGGAGGGAGCAGGCGGCGCGGGCGCGATCGTCTCGTTCACCGGCCTGGTCCGGCCTGAGAATGACGGCGCCGCGGTGACCGAACTGGCGCTCGACCATTATCCCGGCTTCACCGAGAGCGCGATCGCGGCGATCGCGCTCGAGGCGGAGCGGCGCTTCGGCCTGATCGACCTCGCCATAGTTCACCGCCACGGCGCCATGGCGCCCGGCGAGACGGTGGTTTTCGTCGCCGCCGCCGCCGCCCATCGCCGCGCCGCGTTCGAGGCGGCCCAATATGTCATGGACCGGCTGAAGACCGAGGCGCCGTTCTGGAAGCGCGAGGTGGGCCCAGGCGGCGCGCGCTGGATCGAGGCGCGCGCCGCCGATCTCGAAAGCCGCGGGCGGTGGGAATGATCCCGGTCCGCATCGCCGTGCTGACCGTGTCCGACACGCGCACGCTGGAGACGGACGGCTCCGGCGGATACCTCGCCCGCGCGATCGAGGATGCCGGCCATGTCCTCGCCGCCCGCCTTATCGTGCCCGACGACAAGGAGAGCATCAGGGCGGCGGTGAAAGGCTGGATCGGCGATCCCGGCACCGACGTGGTGATCACCACGGGCGGCACGGGCCTGACCGGGCGTGACGTCACGCCCGAAGCGGTGACGCCCTTGTTCGACAAGGCGATCGAGGGGTTCGCCGTGATGTTCCACAATGTCAGCTATGCCTCGGTCGGCCTGTCGACGATCCAGTCGCGGGCCTGCGCGGGCGTGGCCGGGGGCACCTTCATCTTTTGCCTGCCCGGTTCGGGCGGCGCCGTCCGCGACGGCTGGGAGAAGGTGATCTCGCCCCAGCTGGATAGCCGCACCCGGCCGTGCAACCTGGTCGAGATCATGCCCAGGCTGGAGGAAGAATGATGGCGGGCGATCTCAACCATTTCGACGAATCCGGCCGGCCGCTCATGGTCGACGTCTCGGCCAAGCCGGAGACCGAGCGCGCCGCGTCGGCGCGCGGGACGGTACGGATGGACCGGGCGACGCTCGCCCTCGTCCTGACCGGAAGCGCCGGCAAGGGCGACGTCGCGCGAGTCGCCGAGCTCGCCGGGATCATGGCGGCGAAGCGGACCGGCGAAATCATCCCGCTCTGCCACCCGCTGCCACTGACCTCGGTCACGGTCAGGGTCGATCCCGACCCGGATCTGCCCGGCCTCGTCGTCACCGCCGAGGCTCGGACGCGGGGCCGCACGGGCGTCGAGATGGAAGCGTTGACCGCGGTCGCGGTCGCCTGCCTGACCGTCTACGACATGCTGAAGGCCAAAGACCGCGGCATGACGATCGAAGGGATCGAGCTGATCGCGAAATCGGGCGGCGCCTCGGGCGATTGGCGGCGCGGCGAATGAGCCGGATTTCGCTCGCCGAAGCGCGGGCGCTGCTGCTCGCCGGCGTGGCGCCGGTCGGGGCCGAGACGCTTCCGATCGCCCAATGCGGCGGCCGCGTGCTCGCCTCGGACCTGGTCGCGACCCGGGACCAGCCGCCGGACCCAGTCTCGGCGATGGATGGCTATGCGGTGCGCGCCGAGGACGCGCGCATGGGCGCGGTGCTGGAGGTGATCGGCGAAGCCCCGGCGGGCGCGCCGTTCGCCGGCCATGTCGCACCGGGAACGGCGGTGCGGATCGCCACCGGCGGGGTGGTGCCGCCCGGCGCCGAGCGGATCGTAATCCAGGAGATCGTCGATGAGGAGGGAGGCCGGATCGGCGTCCGGGAAGCGCCGGGCGCGGCGACCTTCGTCCGCGCGGCCGGCTGCGATTTTCGGAGTGGCGATCTGATCGGGCGCGCCGGCGACCTGCTGACCCCGGCCCGGCTCGGCCTCGCCGCCGCCGCCAATCTCGGCGCCCTCGAGGTCCGGCGCCGGCCCCGCGTTGCCTTGCTTCCCTCGGGCGACGAGCTCGGCGAGCCGGGCGCGGCGCTCGCAGCGGGCGGGATCGTCAATTCGGCGGCTTATGCGCTGGCGGAATTGGTCGCCGCCTGGGGCGGCGATCCGATCCGCCACGCCATATTGCCCGACGATCGCGATGCCTGCGCTGCGGAGCTCGGCGCGGCCGATCTCGACGCCGAGGTGATCGTGCCGCTCGGCGGCGCCTCGGTCGGCGACCGCGACGTGCTTCGGCCGCTGTTCGAGGCATTGGGAGCGCGCATGGTCTTCGAGCGGATCGCGGTGCAGCCGGGCAAGCCGAGCTGGCACGCGCGGTTTCCGGACGGCCGGCTGGTGCTCGGCCTCCCCGGCAACCCCGCCTCGGCCTTCGTCTGCGCGCATCTTCTGCTGAAGCCGCTGCTCTCCCCGCTGCTGGGGCGGTTCGACGCGGACCCCCTGGTCCGCGCCGCGCTCACCCGGCCGCTGCCGAAAGTGGGGGATCGCGAAGTTTACTTGCGAGCGCGGCTGTGGGCGGACGGAGAAGGCCGGCTCAGGGTCGAGCCGGACGTTCGACAGGACAGCAGCCTGCAGACCCCGCTGGCCGCGGCCAACGCGCTGGTCCGCCGCAGTCCCGGCGCACCGCCGGCAGCCGAGGGAGAGCTGGTGGAGGTGCTGACGATGGGCCCGCTGACCTAGAGCCTGACGGACCGGCTCAAATCCCCGCATACCATTGATAGCCGGCTGCATCTTCCCAATAGCCGCCGCGTCCGCGCCCGATGCCGGCGAAGCTCTCCACCGCCTCGATCCGCATCACGAACTTGGCGTGCTTGTAGCCGAGCTGGCGCTCGACCCTCAGGCGCAGAGGCGCGCCGTGGCCGACGGGGAGCGGGCGGTCGTTCATCGCCCAGGCGAGGATGGTCTGGGGGTGGAAGGCGTCGATGAGGTCGATGCTCTCATAATAAGCCGCCCCACGGAAATCGTCGGCGCAGTGGAAGACGATGTAGCGCGCCTCCCGCCTCAAGCCCGCGGCGTCGAGCAGGAGCTTGAGCGGCACGCCGGTCCACTTGCCGATCGCGCTCCAGCCCTCGACGCAGTCGTGGCGGGTGATCTGGGTGCGCGCCGGCAGCCGCCTTAGCCGTTCGAGCGGCAGCGCCAAAGGCCGCGCCACCAGCCCGTCGACGACGAGCCGCCAGTCCGCAAAGCCGGACGCGAGATGAGCCTGATAAGCCGGCGAGCGCGGCATCACATTGCCGTTGGTGCGGAAGACGGGCGACATCTCGCTTTCCGCATATTCGCGGGCCAATGCCGTCCGGTCGGTCACCAGCCGCTGCGCGCCCATGGTCAGGTCCTGGGCCGATTCGTCCAGCGCCCTGAACGTCTCCGACCGGCCGATCCGGTCGCAGCCGGGTAGGAGCAGCCCGCCGGCGCCCGCGCCAAGGGAGGCGAGCAGGCGGCGGCGAGTGATGAGCGGGCTCACCCTTCCCTCTCCTTCGGGAGCCGGTAGCGGCCGGTGATCATCGAGCGGATCTCGTTGATCGGCCCGGCCAGCACCACCATGATCAAGTGTACGACGATGAAGGCGAGGATCAGCATCGCGGCGATGAAGTGGATCGAGCGCGCCGACTGGCGGCCGCCGAACAGATCGAGGAGCCAGGGCCAGGCCGCGTCCATCGCCGGCGACATAGTGAGCCCGGTCAGCACGATTAGAGGCAAGAGCACGAAGAGGATGCCGAGATAGCTCGTCTTTTGCAGGATGTTGTAGTTCCGCGCGGCGGCGCCGGTCGGGAAGCGGAGGCGGGCGTGATTCCTGATGTCGCGCCAGACGTGGCGGGGCGAAAGCTCGCTCCGCGTCGGGGCGAGGTCGCGCTGGATATGGCGGTTGGCGAAGCTCCAGATCCAGTAGAGAATTCCCGGCACGACGAGCAGCCAGGCGAACAGGAAATGCCAGGCGCGGGCGCCGGCGAGGTCGTAGCGCGAGGGGATGGTCGCCCAGCCGGGGAAAGCCTTGGTGCGGATATTGCCCTCGCCGTCGCGCCAGTGGCCGAGGACGCCGGTGGTGGGCACGCGGAGCGCGCCGACGCGCAGCCAGCCGCGGCTCGCGTCGCCGCGGATCTCGAGCCAGGCGGAGTCGCTATTGGCTCCGTATTCGCCCCAATAGAGCCGCGGATGCGCGTTGAAGATCATCAGCCCGCTCATCAGCAATACGAAGACGGTGAGCGCGTTCAGCCAGTGCCAGAGCCGGGTCGACCAGCGGTGACGATAGACGAGGTCGCCGCCGCGCGGCCCGGCCGGTCCTGCTTCGTCCTCGGCGGCGGTCACGTCTGCACCTCCTCCCCGGCATCGGCCGGTCTATCGTCCTTCGCCCAATTCCCCAAGGCCCGAGAAAGAACTTGTGTCGGCGCGCCTGCCGGGCGAGCGCTCTGCCATGTCTTCCTCGTCCCTTCCGGTCGTGGCCCTGTTCCGCTCGCCCTTGTTCAACGCGTCGGAGGGATTCGTTCAGGCGCAGGCGGCGGGGCTGGCGCGGTACCGGCCGGTCGTGGTGGGGCTGGACGACCGGGGCAATGTCGAGCCGGCGCTCCAGGGCAAGACCCTCCTTCACGGCAGCGCTCTCGCCTACCGGCTCGGCCGCTTCGGGCCCCTGGCCGACCGGCTTCGGGGAGAGCGCCCGGCCCTGATCCACGCCCATTTCGCCACCGACGGCCTGCTCGCCTTGCCGCTGGCCGAGGCGCTCGGCGTCAAGCTGGTGACGACGCTGCACGGCTATGACGTCAATCTGTCGCGCGCGCGGATGCTGATGTCGGGGCGCCTGTCGCGGATGCGCTACGCCCTCTTCCAGCGCCGGCTCAAGGCGCGCGGCGCGCTGTTCCTCGCGGTCTCCGACGCGCTCCGGCGCAAGGCGGTGGCGAGCGGCTATCCGGCGGAGCGGACGCGCTCCCATTATCTCGGCGTCGACCTGTCGCGCTTCGCCGGGGAGCGCGCGCCCGAGCCGGGGCTGATCCTCCATGTCGGCCGGCTCGTGGAGAAGAAGGGGACGCGGGTGCTGCTCGACGCTGTGGCGCGGCTCGGCGACGCGCGCCTCGTCATTGTCGGCGACGGGCCGCTTCGGGCCGGGCTCGAACGGCAGGCGCGAACGCTGGGCCTGAGCGGGCGCGTGCGCTTCCTGGGCGCGCTGCCGCCGGCCGACGTGGCGGGCTGGATGCGCCGCGCCTGGCTGCTCGCCGCGCCCAGCGTCACCGCGCGCGACGGCGACGCCGAAGGGCTGCCGACCGTGCTCATGGAGTCGGCGGCCGCCTCGCTCCCCGCCGTCGGCACCGACCATGCCGGCATTCCCGAAGCGATCGCCGACGGCGAGACCGGGTTCGTCGTGCCCGAGCGCGAGTCGGGGGCGCTCGCCGCGCGGCTCGAGATCCTGCTGGGCTCGGCGGATCTCCGGCACCGGATGGGCGCGGCGGCGCGGCGGCTGGCCGGGGAGAAGTTCGACGCCGCCCGCCAGATCGCCCGGCTGGAAGAGATTTACGACGGGTTGCTCGGCCAGACCCGGCCCTGACGAAGCAGGTAGTCGTTGAAGCGCCGCGCCCGGTCGGCGCGCTCGAGCAGGCGCCGCGCGAGCGCCGGCTGGGCGGGGGCGAGGTCGCGCCGCTGCAGCCAGTCGGCGTGCTGCCGGTAGAGGCGAGCCCGACCGTCATGGGGATCGCGCACCGCGCTCCAGCCGCCGGCCTCGACGAGCAGCGAATCGCGGAAGCCGAACATGACCGGCCGGTCCGCTCTGGCCGCGAGCAGGCTGTGGCCCTGCCAGGGATTGGCTTCGCGCAGGCCGATCAGATCGGCGATGGTCGGCGCGATGTCGAGCATGGTGACGAGCGCGTCGTGGCGGCCGGCGGGAAGGCGCGGGTGCGCCCCGACGATGAGGAACGGGGTCCAGACCGATTCGCGGTAGAGCGTGTAGCCGCCGATGACGCCGTCATGCTCGCCCAGATTGTAGCCGTGATCGGAGTTGATGACGAAAAGCGTGCGCTCGAACCAGGGCTCGGAGCGCAGCGATTCCATGAATTCGCGGACGACGTCGTCGGTGTAGCGCGAGGTGTTGAGGATGCGTTCGTGGACGCTGCCCTGGCCGGCGACGTCGAGCGCCGGCTCGAGCGAGCGGAACGGATGGTGGTTGCTGGCCGTGATCAGCGTCGCGATGAACGGCCCTTGCCGCCCGAGCAGGCGGACCCGCGCCGCCGCGTGGCGGAAGACCGCGCGGTCGACCTGGCCCAGCTCGGGATAGCGCCAGAGCCGGTCGTACATGCGCATCACCCAGATGGTGCTGTTGTCCATGTCGATGTCGCCGGCGCTGAACATCTCGGCGCGATAGCCCTGCCGGCGCAGCGCCTCGGGCAGGCAATAAAGCGCGATATGGGTGTGGCTGGTGACGAAGCGGCGCGACGAGGGGGTGATCGAGCATTGGGTCGCGAACCGGCCGTTGACGCTGGGCGGGCCGAAGCTCAGCGCCCGCGTGTAGACTGCCGCGTGGGGGGAACGGGCGAGGCGGTCGAGATAGGGGGTGGGCGACGGGCTGCGGTCGGGGCGCAGATGGCCGGTGTCGACGCCGCGCACCGTCTCGAGCTGGATGATGACGACGTTCCAGCGGTCGTCCGGGGCCGGAGTCGCGGGGTTGGTCGGCACGCGCAGATAAGGCCGCTCGGGGTCGGGGAAGCGCCAGTTGCGGTCGAGGCTCCCGGCCAGCCATTCGGCACGCCAGGCGCTGCTAAAAGCGGCAAGGTCGCCGGGCGGCGCGTGGTCCTCGTAGCTCTGGGAAAAATCGCGGATGAGCGCGAAGGCGGCGGGCTCCAGGCGAGCGAGGCGGAACTTCGCGGTGGCGAGCGTCCAGCCTACGAGGCCCGTCGCCAGCGGCAGGATGAGGATGGCGAGGGCCGGCCACACCCCGAAACGGAGCGGCGGGCGCGCCCGAGTCCGGCGCCGGACCAGCCGGATCGACCACCACAGATAGAGCGCCGGCGCGCCGAGGCAAAGGATCGGCGCGAGAAACGGCCCGCCCCTGTCGCCGCGCAGTATGTTGAGGAACAAGGCGTCGCCCATCGTCTGCGGCTGCAGGTAGACGAAGAGGAAGGAGGGGCCGAGGCGCATGCCGAGGAAGCGGTAAATTTCGTGGTCGAACTGGGTGAGCAGGAGATTGAGCGCCATCAAGGCGATGAGGGCCCAGTGGGCGAGCCGCCAGCGGGGCGAGGGCAGGGGGCGCCGCCAGAGGACCAGCCACAGGAGGAGGAACGGCAAGGCGATCATCCAGACCGCCAGCAACTCGTAGACGAGCGGGCGGACGATGAAGGCCTTCCAATTGAGCAGGAACGGGCCGCCATAAGGCGAGGGGCGCAGATAGAGGAGAAACTGGAGGAGGGCGCAGCCGAGCCAGGCCGCCGCGGTCAGCCGCCACGCGATGGCGAATTGGTCGCGCCCTTGTGCCTCATGCCCGCCCGCCATCGGCGTCACCATAGCAAATCGTGGCGGAGCAGATAGTCGTTGAGCCGCTGGGCGGCGTCGGCGCGCGCCAGCAGGCACTCGGCGAGCCCGGGATTGCGGGCGGCGAGGTCGCGCCGCTGCAGCCAGTCGCTGGGCACCGAATAGAGCTGCGCCCGCCCGTCGAGCGGGTCGCGGACCGCGCTCCATTGGTCCGATTCCCACATGGCCGCTTCGCGGACGGCGAAGCCCAGTTCGCCGCCCGGCCGGATCGCGATGAGGCTGTGCCCCTGCCAGGGATTGGCTTCGCGCAGGCCCAGCAGGTCGGCGAGCGTCGGCGCGATGTCGAGCAGGCTTGCCGGGGTGTCGTGCCGGCCCGGCGCAAGCCGCGGATGGGCGCCGACGACGATCAGCGGCACCCAGACCGATTCGCGGTAGAGGTCCTGCCGGCCGGCCGGCAGCCCGTGCTCGCCGGCATTGTAGCCATGGTCGCCCGCGATGACGAGCAGGGTGCGCGCGAACCATGGCTCGCCGCGGATCGATTCGACGAACTCGCGGACGACGTCGTCCATATAATGACTGGTGTTGCGGATCCGCTCGGCGGGCGTCCGCTGGCCGGCGATATCGAGCGCCGGCTCGCGGGTGCGGAAGGGCCAGTGGTTGCTGACCGAGACGATGGTGGCGAGGAACGGCCGCCCGCTTCGCCCGAGCCGCCTGATGTCGGCGGCCGCCTCGCGGAATATGATCCGGTCCCGGCCGCGCGCCTCCGGGAAGCGGCGGAGCCGATCGTACCAGCGCGCGATGAAGGGGCTGCTATTGTCCCAGTCGGTGTCGCCGCCATTGAACATCTCGGCCCGGTAGCCGCGCGCGCGCAGCCGCTCCGGCAGGCAGTGGAAGCGCACGTCGGTATAAGAGGTGATGTAGCGGCGCGACGGCGGGGCGATCGAGCAATGGCTGGCGAACAGGCCGTTGATGCTCGGCATGCCGAAGCTGGCCGCCCGGGTCCAGAGCGCCGCGTTGGGGCCCGTTGCAAGGCCGTCGAGGAACGGCGTCGCCGAGCGGCCCGCCCCGGGATTGAGCGCGCCCATCTCCTTGCCGCGGAAAGTCTCGAGCTGGAGATAGATGACGTTCCAGGGCGCTTCGGGAGGAGGCGCGGGTCCTGTCGGCACGCGCCAATAAGGACGCCCGGCATCGGGGAAGCGCCAGTTCGGATCGGCGCTGCGGGCGCGCCAGCGGCGCTGGTGGCCGGCGGCGAGCGCGGCGAAATCGGCCGGCCGCTTCCAGTCCGCATAGCCCGCATGGATGTCGGTCGCGAGCGCGAGCACCACCGGCTCGACCTTGCGCAGCCGAAACAGGCCGTTGGCCTGGCGCCAGCCGTTGGCGGGCGGGACGGGCGGCACGAAGGCGATGAGAAGAGCTAGCCAGAACGGCGCGGCGCGAACGGGCGCGTGCCGGATGCGGCGGAGCGCCCACCAGGCATAGAGGCCGGGAACGAGGAGGAGCAGCAGGACCGACAGGAACGGCCCGCCCTGGTCCTGCGCGAGGACGTCGATGAACAGGCGGTCGGTCAGCGTCCGCGGCTGGCCGTAGGCGTAGAGGAACGAAGGATTGAGCCGCACGCCGAGGAAGCGAAGCGCCTCGTGGTCGACCTGGCTGAAGAACAGGTTCGCGGTCAGCAAAGCAGCCTGCAGCGCCGATACGATCCGCCACGCCTTCGCGCGCAGCGGCCGACGGTAGAGGATCAGCCAGAGCAGGAAGAAAGGCAGGCAAAGCAGCCAGACGCCGAGCAGCTCATAATAAAGCGCCAGCCCGAAATAGCGCTCCCACTCGGCCAGGAAGGGGCCGCCGTTCGGCGCGGGCCGGACGTACATCGCCGCCTGAAGCAGCCAGCATCCGGCCAGAGCCCCCGCCGCGAGCCAGGCGGCGAGGGCGAATTGCGTTCGGCCGGTGACGTGACCAATATCCCCCAAGGCTTCCCCCTGACAGCCCGCTTAGCATAGGACTAAAGGCGATGCGCCTCGTCTACCCTCTGCTTTGGTCGCGGCCCGACCGCAAGGCGTGCCGCGCGCAGACGATGGGCACTGCGGCGGCGTTGGCCCGGCGCGGCGTCGAGGTGACTTTGCTCATGCCGCGGGGGGCAGGCGATCCCGCGCTCGATGCGGAGGATCTGCGCGCATGGTTCGGCGTGGAAGGCGAATTCCGGGTGGTCCAGCGGGAGAGCCGCTGGGCGGGCGAGGCGCTGGTGCGGACCTTGCTGTGGCTGCGCCAGGTCTTCCGCGATCCGGAGCTGGCCGGCGCGGACCTGCTCTATTCGCGCGTTCCGGCGATGCTGGCGATGGGGGGCCGCGCGCCTTTGCCCTTCGCCACCGACCATTACCGGCCCTGGCTCGACGATCTGCCGCTGACGACGCCTTTGGTCCGGCGCACCGCGCGCAACGGCAAGTGCCTCGGCCTCATCCTCCATTCCGAATATGCCGCACGGGCCTATCGCCGAGCCGGCGTCGATCCCGCCGGGATCCTGGTCGCGCATAACGGCGCGGAGGCGCGAGGCGCGGCGCCGCCGATCGACAAGGCCGCCGCCCGCGCCGCGCCCGGCCTGCCGGCGGAGGGCCCGATCGCTCTCTATGCAGGCCGGATCAACGCGCAGAAGGGGCTCGACCAGATCCTCGCGCTCGCCCCGCTTCGGCCGGACATATTGTTCCTGCTGGTCGGCTCCGAAGGCGAGGGGCCGATCGAAGCGGACGCTCGCGCCTTTTCGAACGTCCGCGTGATCCCGTGGCAGGCGCCCGCCGATCTGCCGGCATGGCTCGCCGCCGCCGACATGCTCATCGTGCCTCCGTCGCGCGCGCCGCTCGAGCAGTTCCGCAATTGCGTGCTGCCGCTGAAGCTCTTCTCCTATCTCGCCGCCGGACGGCCGATCCTGGCGCCTCGGGCGCCCGACACGGCGGAGCTGCTCAGCGACGGCGAGAACGCTTTGCTGGTCCCGCCCGGCGACCCCGAAGCGGCGGCGGCGGCGCTCGACCGGCTGCGCGACCCGGCCCTGGCCGGGCGGCTCGGCGCCAACGCGCTCGCTCATGCGCAAGACCTGACCTGGGACCGCCGCGCCGAGAAGATCCACGCCTTCCTGGAGCGCCGGCTCAAGGTCCGCGCTGGCGCGTGAGCGCCGCCGCGAGACGCCGGCTCACCGTATTGTGGTGGCGCACCGACCAGAGCAGGAGCAGGTTCAGGAGCAGGATCTCGGCGAGGAAGAACCAGAGCGGGCTGCCGAGCGCCATGCTGGCCCCGATCAGCAGCGTCTTCGGGTTGGAGCCGAGCGCTTTCTGGAAGCGAAGCGACGGGCGCGACATTCGACGCGCCAGATGGCGGATGCGCCGGAGCCGCTCCGGATCGCCCGCCGCTTCGGTCAAAGCGGCGTCGATCGGGCCGCCGGCCGGCACCATCTTGTTGGCGAGGCGAAGATAGTCGCGCGCCATCCAGCCGAAGCCGCGCGAGAACCAGCTGCGCTGGGCGAACACCTCGTCGCCCCCGGCCTGGGCATGGACCAGCCAGGGCACGCCATAAGCCCGCCACAGATAATTGCGGCGCTGGCTCTCGGCATGGTTGGTCTGCGCGATGTGCGACGCGCCGGCCGCGACGGCGAGCACCCAGGCCCAGCCGCCCAGGCTGTCGTCGAGCAGGAAGCCGAAGGCGAAATAGAGGGGGACATGGCCGGCATAGTCGCACACGCCGTCGACCAGCTCGCCGGTCGGCGAGGACATATGCCTGAGGCGCGCGAGCGTGCCGTCGGCGCCGTCGAGCACATGCCAGCCGGCGTGGAGCAGGAAGCCGAGCAGGGCGCCCTGGGGCCAGCGCATGGTCACATAAGCCCAGGCGGCCGCCCAGATCAGCAAGGTGCCGGCGACGGACACCGCGTTGGGCGAGACGCGGGTCGGCAGCAGCGCCCAAGCCAGCCGCCGCGCGAGCGGGTGATAGACGAAGCGGTTGAGCCCGTCCTGGAGCTCGGACGCCCCGCCGGCTTCAGCCGCTGTCATAAGGCCCACCCCCCTCCTCACGCTAAAGGTCGCGCCCGAGCCGTTTCTTGCGGTAAGGAAGGCGCCGATGGAAAGCGAAAAATCCGTGGCCGGTGCGGCCTTCGCCTCCGCGCGCGAAGCGGACCGGCGAAGCGCGGGCGTCGCCGCCGCGGCCCGCGTGGTGCGCGCGCTGGCGCAAGCGGGCGCCGGCGAGATCCGGCTGGGGATAAAAGACGCCGCGCCGCTCGACCCGGCGACGCTCGCCGACATCGAGCGGGTCCGGGGCCCGGCGGCCGTCCGGATCGCGGGCGACACGGACGGCGCCGCCTTTCCCCAGTCGGCTCCCCTCTCGGCCTGGGCGATCGTGTGCGCCACCGGCAAGCCCGGCGACGGCATTGTCTCGCGCTGGCTCAACCGGCCGGTCTCGCAGCGCATCACCTGGCTCGTGCTCCATATTCCGGGCGCGCGGCCGGGCCACGCCACCGCCGCGACCGCCGTGATCGCGCTCGCGATGTTCGCCGCGATGCTGCTGGGCGGGGCGGCGGGCCTGATCGCCGGCGGCCTGCTCTTCCAGGCGGCCTCGGTCGTCGACGGCGTTGACGGGGAGATGGCGCGCGCCACTTTCCGGGCTTCGGACGCCGGCGCCGCGCTCGACAGCGGAGTGGACCTCGCCACCAACCTCCTGTTCGTCCTCGGACTCACGGTCGCCCTCACGCTGCGCGACGGTCCGTTCATCGCCTGGGTGGGAGGCTGGGGCCTCGCGCTGTTCGCGCTCGGCGCGGCGCTGATTGCCCGGACCGGCCGCCGCCGCGGCGTCCCGCTCGGCTTCGACCTGGTCAAGGAGCGCGTCGCGCGCAAGGCAGGTTCGCCGCGCGCGGCGGCCCTGGCCCGGGCCGCGACCTACGTCACCAGCCGGGACTTTTTCGCCTTGTTGTTCATGGTGCTGATCCTGGCGGGGATGGAGCGCGCGATCCTCTTCATCTTCGCCGCCGCGACGACGATCTGGATCGGCTTCGTAGCCGTCGCGGCGCGGGATTCCGCGGTGCAGCACACATGCTTGACTTCGCCCGAGAATGTGACGACCGTGTGAAGGCAGGGGCCGCGCGAGGGCCTGGCCGATAAACCGGGGTTTCATGGGCAAGATCAAGGTTGCGCTGGTGGGCATCGGCAATTGCGCGAGCGCGCTCGTGCAGGGCCGCTATTATTATGACGGCACGCGCCCGCCCACCGGCCTGATCCACGCGCAGATCGGCAATTATCTCGTTTCCGACATCGAGTTCGTGCTGGCGATCGACTGCGACGCGCGCAAGGTCGGCAGGGACCTGGCCGAGGCGATCTTCGCCGCGCCCAATTGCACGACCGTCTTCCACCAGGCCGTGCCCGCGACCGGCGTCGCCGTCCGCATGGGCCGCGTGCTCGACGGCATGGCCGATCATATGGAGGAGGCCGGCGCGCGCGGGTTCATCCGCGCGGACGAGCCCGAGGCGGACGAAGCCGGAATCGTCGCCGCGTTGCGCGAATCGGGAGCCGACGTCCTGGTCAATTATCTGCCGGTCGGCTCGGAGGAGGCGACCCGATTCTACATGGAATGCGCGCTGAAGGCCGGGGTCGCGGTGGTCAATTGCATGCCGGTATTCATCGCCAGCGACCCATCGTGGGAACGCCGCTTCCGCGAGAAGCGCCTGCCGATCATCGGCGACGACATCAAGGCGCAGCTCGGCGCGACCATCGTCCACCGCGTCCTTTCCAGCCTGCTGAGGTCGCGCGGCGTCAGCCTCGATCGGACCTACCAGCTCAACACCGGCGGCAATACCGACTTTCTGAACATGCTCGACCGCGGCCGGCTGGCCTCGAAGAAGGTGTCCAAGACCGAGGCGGTCCAGTCGACGCTGGCCGACCCCCTCGCCGAAGACGACATCCATATCGGCCCTTCCGACTACATACCCTGGCTCAATGACAACAAATTGTGCTTCCTGCGCCTCGAGGGCGGCCTGTTCGGCGACGTGCCGATGAACCTCGAGCTGCGCCTCTCGGTCGAGGACAGCCCCAATTCGGCGGCGGTCGTGGTCGATGCGATCCGCTGCTGCAAGGTCGCCCTGGACCGCGGCGTCGGCGGCGTGCTGACCGGCCCCGCGGCCTTTTTCTGCAAGCATCCGCCGCAGCAGTTCAGCGACGACGTCGCCGCCCAGCTCACCGAGGAATTCATCGCCGGCGACGCGCTCGCCGCGGAATAGCCGGCGCCGATGCACTGCCTGATCATCGCGGCCGGCCGCGGCAGCCGCCTCAGCGAAATCTCTCCGTCCAAGCCGCTGACCCCCGTCGCGGGCGTGCCGCTGATCGAGCATGTCGTGCGCGCGGCGACGGCGGGCGGGGCGAGCGCCTTCACGGTGGTGACGGGTCATGAGGCGGCGCCGGTCGAAGCCTTTCTCGCCACCCTGGCGGATTTTCCGATCGACGTTGTGCGCGTCGCGGACTGGGGCCTGCCCAACGGCCATTCGGTGCTGGCCGGCGCGGCAACGATCGATGGCGACTATCTGCTGACGATGGCGGACCATCTGTTCGATCCGGCCATCGTCCGCCGCCTTATCGCCGCCCCCCCGGCGGCGCTGAGGCTGGCGGTCGACCGCGACCTCGCCAATCCGCTTCTCGACATGGACGACGCGACCAAGGTCGAAACCGTCGCGGGCGGCGCGATCCGCAAGATCGGCAAGGCGCTGGCGCGGTTCGACGCGATCGACACCGGCCTGTTCCGCGCCACGCCAGCGCTCGCCGAGGCGCTGGCGGCCGGCGGGAGCCTCTCCGACGCCGTCCAGCGGCTGGCGGACGCGGGCAAGGCGCGGACGCTGGACGTCACCGGCGCGCGCTGGCTCGACGTCGACGATCCGCCGGCGCTCGCCAGAGCCGAGGCGATGCTGTCCGGAGTCTAGTCGGGAGGCGGCGGGGCCGGCGAGGCCGCGGGCGCGGCGGACGCGCCCGATCCCTTCATCGCAAGCAGGTTGAGCAGGATCGCGGCAACCAGAGCGGCGATCGTCAGCCAGAAGCCGATCTCGACCTTGACCTGGATGAGCCGCGCCAGCTCGAGCGGATCCAGAGGCGGGGCGCCCGAGCCCCCGGCGCCGCCGGTGAACGAAGCCCGCACCCCGGCTGGCACCTGGACGAGCATGGCGTAGCACAAGGCCGCCGCCGCCAGCGCGCAGCCGCCGGCCGCGACGAGGGCGGCCCTGCTCCCCCTGAGGAGGAAAGTGGCCGCAAGCGAAAGGAGGATCAGCAAGGCGCCGCCCATTATCGCGTAATTGGGCCGGTCGAAGGGATTGGGCGGCGGGCTGGCGGACGGATTCGGGTTCGTCGCCACCACCGTTCCCATGACCAGCTGGACGCCGTTCGCTCGCGCGATCGTTACATCGCCGGCCCCGGCCATCGCGGCCGCATCGGGTCCGCCTCCCTGGCTCAGCGCCTGCGGCGAGCAGGAGATCGTCACCCAGGGCAGAAGGAAGAGCAGCAGCGCCAGGATCTTGGCGGCGCGCGCCAAATTCGACAACGTGGATCCGGCCATGACAAATTCCCCCTCGGCAGTGCCAAGGGGGATGATCCGCCGCAAGGACGGCCCAAGTCAACTCTTATCGCGGCCGCAGTGATGCGGGCGGAGCCATGCGCGGCATGCTCCGCCCGTTTCGTCTACCAGCCATAGCGCCAGCGATAGCCGTCCCAATAGCGGGTGCGGTAGCTGGTGCCGTAGCTGTTGCGATAGCCGCGGCGGTCGTCGTCCCAGCGGTCGCGGTCGCGGTAACCGCGGCGGGCCATGGCGAGCTCGCGCCGGCATTCGCGCAGCTCGCGCGCATATTCGCGGCGGCTTTGGGCACGACGCAGTTCGCGGCGGCACTCGCGCTGCTCCTGGCGGACTTCGCGCTGGTTGTAGCCGTACCCATAGCCATAGCCTCCGCGCCCATATTGGGCGTTGGCGGCGGTGGCGGGGATGGCAAGCGCGGCGGCCGCACTCGCAAGGATCAGGAAACGCATGACGAACACTCCCATTCTTCCGCGTCCATTCCGGACGCGCGGAATCAACGTACAGGGTCTATTCCCCGTTGCATGAACCCAGAACTACCTCGCGTTCAGCGGGCGTTTAGGAAGCGAGGAACGCGTAAGCGAGCGGCGATTATTTGCTTTGCGAAACCTGCCGCCGGGGTGTCTGCCAAGGGTGGAAAGCGGACGTTCCTTGAGATAGCTATGTCGGCATGAGGGTCCGGATAAGGTCGAGCCTTGTATTGGCAGGGGCGCTTGTCTCGGCTGGTTGCGATCAGGATCTTGGTGACTATTCGGTCGAAGGAGTGGAGTTCGTATCGGAGCTTCCATTTCGTGAACACGACTGGCCTCCAGCCCGCTACATCGTGATCGATTTAACCTCTCATTTTGACTTGGCCGCTGTCGGTGACCCAGTGCATGCCATTCATATTTTCGCGGACTATTGTCCGCTGGAGGATGACCATGGGCTAATCGCATTTGGGCCGCTCGATCCGGCAGGAGATAGGTTGCCGAGCGCGCATTCAGCGGCGCGCCATCCCAACGGTTCGTATCGTTATCAGGTTGCTTTAGTCCCGGCTCACCCAATGCCGGAGGTTGATTATGCTCCTGGCTCTTGGCCCCCCGAATACAACATATTGAGGGACGCGAAGGACGTTTGCCTCCGCATTGTTGGAATGGACCACCATAACATCTATGCACGCTCCTCAGTCATTCGAGTTCCCTTTGAGCGGATCGCAAGGGCCTCAACGTCGGAAGGCAACTAGGCGCTGAAACGACCCCCGAATGTCCGCAATCGGTCGTTTGCCGATATTGAGCTGCTAGGGCCCGACCGGCCGCCAAACGAAAAGGGCGCCCCGTCGCCGGGGCGCCCCTCCTCGCAAACAGGCGAACCGATTAGCGGCAGCGCAGATCGCGGCGGTTGCTGCTGCTGCGGTCGATCTCGCGGCCGATCGCGCCGCCGGCGGCTGCGCCGAGGATCGTGCCGAGGATGCTCGAACGGCCATTGTCGATCGAATTGCCGACCAGCGCGCCGACGCCGGCGCCGATGATGAGGCCGGTCGTGCCGTCGTTGCGGCGGCAATAATAGCGCCCGTCACGGCCGCGATAGATGCGGTCGTTGTAGCTCAGCTGGCGCTCACGATAATAACGGCCGTCCCGGTAATAATCGTCGGCATAATAAGCGCCGCCGACCGGGGGCCGGTTATAATCGTAGCGGTTATAGGTCCGCCAGTCGCGGGCGCGGGCCTGGCTCAGCTCGCGCGCGCATTCGCGGCGTTCACGGCGATATTCGCGGCGGGTGTCGGCGTTGCGCAATTCGCGCCGGCATTCGCGCGCCTCGCGGGTTTCGTTATAGCCCTGCGCGCTCGCTGGGGCGGCGAAGGCGATAGGCATGGCGACGGCCGCCGTGGCGGCGGCAAAGATCAGTTTACGCATATCAAACTCCTGAAATTAGGACGGGGACAGGGATAAAACGAAGCGGAGGGCGCTAAGTTTCGTGAACGAAACATAACCGTGCGTTCACCCGAGGTTTAGGCGGGGACCTCGGTGCACTCGTAGCGGTCGCGGATATAGGCGTTGAAGTGGCGGCCCTTGCTGAACGCCGCCCGGAAGGCGTCGGCCGTCGCGGCCGGGACTCCGTGATAAAGATAGCGCCGTCCGGTGGTGAAAATGATGTCGAGCACCTCCCGATCGGGATCATAGCGCGCCGAGCGGATGACGGTGGACGGCATAGGCCGTTTCGAACGCGCGAGCCGCCGGCCTGTGCCCTGGTCGGAGCTCAATCGCGGCAGGCCTCTTCCATGTCCTTCTCGTGCTGCGCCGCCGGCTCGACGGCGGGCGGGGCGGCGCCCGGGCCGATGGCGGTGACGATCTCGAAGCCCCGCACGAGGGTGCGGTGGACCGGGCATTTGTCGGCGATCTCGAGCAGCCTTGCTTTCTGGTCCGGGTCGAGCTCGCCTTCGAAGCCGATCCGGCGGGTGAAACGGTCCCGCGGGCGCTCCCCCGCCCCACCGGGTACGATGGCGTGCCCCGCTTCGACCGAAAAGGGCGGCAGCGTCCAGCCCTTGCGCTCCGCGTAGAGCTTCAGCGTCATCGCCGTGCAGGCGGCGAGCGCGGCGGACAAGAGCTCGTAGGGCGTCGGCCCGGTGCCGCCGCCGCCGGCCTCGACTGGCTCGTCGGCGACGATCGTCCCCCCGCGTACCGCGATCTCGGCCTGGAAGCGGCCCTTGCCGGTCGGCCGGGCGATCACCGGTCCGGCCGGAACTTGCTTCGCTTCAAGAGTCATTGCGCGCCTCCCGTCCGTGCCGATTGTGGCACAAGCAGAGCGCCGCGGGAAATGGGCATCGGGGAATTGTCCACAGACAGCTAACAATTCGGTCCACAGAAACATTAGCTTAGCTAACGAAGCCAAGGGCGCGAGATGTGCTGCCGTCCGGCCAGGCAAAAAAGGGCTTTCAGCGCAGCGTGTGATAATATATCATAAAGCCGAAGGAGAAGCGCCATGGCTCACGCGTCCCGCCCCACCCCCGCCCGCTTCTATGCGCCTCAGGGCGATTTCGCGCCGATCGCGACGATAAACACGACCCCGTTGGTCGACGTGATGCTCGTGCTCCTGATCATGTTCATCATCATCATCCCGGTGGCGAGCCACAAGGTGCCGGTCGATTTGCCGCCGCCCGACCCCGCCGCAATAGCCGTGCCGCCGCCGGTCCACCGGCTCGACATCGCCGCCGGCGGCGGGCTCGCCTGGGACGGCGCTCCGCTCGCCGCCGCTTCGCTGCCCGCGCGCCTCCGCGCGCTCGCCGCCGATCCCGACCGGCCGGTGCTGCACCTCAACGCCGACGGCGAAGCGCGCTACGAGCAGGTCGACATCATCCTGGCCGACATCGCCCGCGCCGGCGTGACCCGCCTGGGCTTCGTCGACAACCGGCGGTTCGAACGGGCCTTTTAGGGATTCGGCCGCGTCGGCGAACCGCCGGCCCAGCGCGACGGGCTTCGAGCATGCAAAAACGGGCGCCCGGCGAAGGGCGCCCGTGAGAGGTTGACGAAAGCGGCCTGGCCTAGTGGCCGGTGTCGTTGGCTTCGATCGCGTCGGCCTTGTTCTCGCCGGCGTCGCGGACGGCCTCGGCCCGGTTCTCGAGCGCGTCCTCGGTCCCCTCGGTGGTGGCGTTGTCCGCCCGCTCCTCGAGCGCGTCGGCCGCGTTCTCGGCATTCATCTCGACATTCTGCGCCACATCCTCGGCGGGCGTGTTGTTGCACGCCGCGAGCGCGAGCAGGCCGGCCGCGGCGGCCGCTTGAGCCAATATCCTCATCGCAATTTTCCCCTTCTTGCCATCAAGAAAGGAGCGCCCGGGCCAAGCCCAGGCGCCCCGGAAAACCGGGAGACCTCCCAGCGTCCGAGAGCACAAATCCCGGCGCGCGTTAAGGTTCCGCCCGCCGCTCGGAGCCGGCGGCGCCCGCGGAATACGGCTTTATGGGCCCGGAATGCTGCGCTGCAACAATTCGTCCCCATATAGCGTTTCAATGCCGCGCCCGTTCCGGGCCGTGCACGCGAGGAAAGCATCATGCCTGCCATAAGACCCGGACTTCGACTCCACCCCGGCCGCAAGGGCGTCCGGGCCTTCTCGCCGGTGCCCGCGGCTGGAGACCGGCTCGCCGAACTCGCGCCCGTGCGCGACAATCCGGGCAATCTCACCGCCCGCACTTACGTGCCCGAGGGGCTGGAGGGGCCCGCGCCGCTCGTCGTGGTCCTCCACGGCTGCACCCAGAATGCGGCGCTCTACGATCACGGCTCGGGCTGGTCGGCGCTGGCCGACAGGCACGGCTTCATCCTGCTCTTCCCCGAGCAGAGCCGCGCCAACAACCCGATGCTCTGCTTCAACTGGTTCCTGGGCAACGACACCCGGCGCGGCATGGGCGAGGCCGCGTCGATCCGCGCCATGATCGAGGCGATGAAGAAGATGCACGAGATCGACGCCGAAAGGGTCTTCGTCACCGGCCTCTCCGCCGGCGGAGCGATGGCCTCGGTCATGCTCGCCACCTATCCGGAAGTGTTCGCCGCCGGCGCGATCATCGCGGGCGTCGCTTATGGCTGCGCGTCGGGCGTCGCCGAGGCGTTCGACTGCATGGGCGGCCGGGCCCGGACCGACGCCCGCGAGCTGGGCCAGAAGGTCCGCCGCGCCTCGCCGCACAAGGGGCCCTGGCCGCGCGTCCAGGTCTGGCAGGGCAGCGCCGACACGACGATCGTGCCGAGCAATGCCGAGGCGATCGTCCTGCAATGGGCGGATCTGCACGGGGTCGCGCCGAAGCCCGGCCGCACCGACACAATTGCCGGCCATCCGCGCCGGGCCTGGCTGGGCGCGGACGGAACGCCGCTGATCGAGCATTACACGATCACCGGCATGGCCCACGGCATCCCGCTCGATCCCGGCACCGGCGAGGGCGAATCGGGCGCGGCCGGCGCCCATATGCTCGACGTCGGCCTGAGCTCGACCGACCGGATCGCCGCTTTCTTCGGCATCGCGCCGGCCCTCGCCGAAAAGGCCTCGCCCGAGCCCCGCGCCGCAGGCGTCCGCCGCGCTCCCCGGCCCCGTCCCGCCGCCCGGACCGAGCCGGCGAACGGCGTGCAGGGCGTCATCGAAAAGGCGCTGAAGGCGGCAGGGCTGATGCGCTGACGGCGCCGGCCCGATCTGCTTCGTCCGGCGCAAAAGCCGAACGGACGTTTGCAAAGCGTTAGGCGCGACTCCGTTAGGCTGGGGTCATGTCCAGACACTGGAATCCGCGCATTGTCCCCGGCGGGCGTCCTGGCGGGCGAGGCTCGCCTCCGCGCCGCTCCCGCGGACGCCGGCGCACAGCCGCCGCCGAGTTCGGCCTTGCGGCAGCGGCAGGGGTCGCCATCGCCCTTTACGCCGCGTCTGCGCCCGCCGCCTGGCCCTTCGGCCTGGGCGGCGAGGCGGGCAGCCCCCGAACCGTCCACGTCATCGACGGCGACACGTTCGACCATGAGGGCGTCCGCATCCGCATCGCCGACATCGACACGCCCGAGATGCGCGGCGACTGCGCCTACGAGATCCGCCTCGCCCGGCGCGCGACCGCGCGGATGCGCTCGCTGCTCGACGAGGGCCCGTTCGAGCTCCACCGCACCGGGACGCGCGACGAGGACCGCTACGGCCGCAAGCTCAGGATCGTGACTCGCGGCGGCCGCTCGCTGGGCGACGTGCTGGTGGCCGAAGGGCTGGCGCGGACCTGGACGGGGCGAAGGGAACCCTGGTGCTAGGAGGCGGGCCAAGCCGCGCCCGATTGCACCTGCCTTGTCTTCGCCCGATTTGGAGGCGATGATCGCGGCCGTTCGGTGACGGAGCAAGGCATGGCACTGGCCCTCATGCTGGTTCTTCAGGCGGCGGCTGTGCCGGCGGGGCCGGGGCCGTCCGGGCCTCCCGCGTCCGCCGCGCCCAGCGCGATCGACTTCGATCTGGCGCGCTACCGGCCGGCCGAGGCCGGGACCGGCCTGATCGGCCGAGGCTGCCGCGCCGACGATCCGACTCCGATCGTCGTCTGCGCCCGCCGCAGCGGCGGCGCCTATCCGATCGAGGAGATGGCCCGCCTCTTCGCGGTCTCCCCGCTCGTCGCCGAAATGCGCCTCGGCGGCGCCGCCACCGGCCGCATCTACGGCGAATCGGCCGCCCTCGACCGGGGCGCTGTCGCGCAGCGGATCTGGGTGGGGATCAGGCTGCCGTTCTAGACTGCCCGACCGGAAAGTCCCCCGGAGAAGGCCCGGGGCCGACCTCGAGCTCTTGGCTGTCCGAAAGCTCAATCATAAGGCGGAATCCGACGGCGCCGGATTTGACGGTCGATGTCGTCCGCGACGAGCGCCGCGTCGGCATCCCCGCTCATCGCTCGCAGCGCATCGCGCCGGGCGGCGAGGGCGGCTCTGCGCTCGCGCTCGGGCAAGGCAGCGATCTCGGCATAGAGGCGCACGGCCTTCACCCACGGCGCGTCGGGCGACGGCACATCCTCCGCGGACCGCGCGAACGGAGAGTTCGCCAGGCGAAGCTGCCCTCCATCGTCGCGCTCGAGGAAAAGGAGGAGCAGCATGCCGCGCCGGAAGATGTAGCGCGTGCAGCCGCCGATGAGCGCGCCCGGATTGGGATTGAACAGATCGCGGGGATTGCTGGCCGCCACGAGCCTGGGATCGTCGGAGAGATAGCCGCGAATGCGCACTTCGGCGGGACGCGCCTCGCCTTTCAGCAGCGCGGTCGGACGGACGATAACCTCGCGATCGAAGGCCTCTCCCTCCGTATTGGCTTCTCCCTCGGCGATTCCCAGCAGGATCATGTCGGCATTCGCCGCCAGCTCCAGACTGGTGGGAACCCGGTAGTCCGGAGTGACCGAACAGGCGTCGGCGGGCGCGGCCGCGAGCAAGGGAACGGCCAGCGCCACAGCGGCGGCGAGGGGAAAGGCGCGCATGGCCATGAGGCTAGCAGAAAGCGGCGTGCTGTCACTGGCCTGGCCGGCTGGGGCCGGCGAAGTGGCAGGCTCGGGGGTGAGCTACCGCATGATACTGCGTTTCGGGAAGGAGCAACGTGACGTCCAGCCCTAGCTGATCGCCGATCTACGCCGCGCGTTCGAGGCGGCGGGGGGGCGGTTTATCGAACAAGGTGCCGATGCCGGCGGCGTGGTGCCGCCCGCGCTTCGGGGTCTGCCGCGCATTAGGTATTGTGTCCCCGGAATTCGCCGGAATTCGTCGAACTGCTAGTTGTCAAAAAAGTCGCATTTGATCCCGGCCCTCAAGTTGCTTAGCGCGCTCATCACACGTGGAGCAGAAGGTATGCGCGGCCGCCAAAAGCCCCTTCAAGTTCGGTTGCCCTGTCTCTCGTGACTTCTTTAAGGGTGTAGCCCCTCTCCGAATGAGCATCTTGTTGCCTGGCGCTATTGTCTCATCGAATCCATAATCGACTGCAAAGAGGGGCACTCTGAGCTTAAGAGCCTCTTCACCCGCCGCTCGTGTTCCACCGTTCTCTCCGGCTTCAACAACTATCATGGCACAAGAAAGCCCCATGATGACCGAGTTGCGCGCCATTGCCTGATAGGATCGCCAAATCGCGACCGGATCGAATTGACTCAGGACCAAAACGCGGTCCCAATCCCAAACATCCCTTAGCTCGGCCGGAATCCGGAATCGGTCGATCCCCTCCGCGAGGACTAAGATGGTTTCTCCGCCTTGGAGCAATGCCTCGCGGTGAGTGGCGCGATCTACACCCCTGGCATTGCCGGAGGCGACCACGTACTCATGCTGGGAAGCTGTGCGCGCGCAAACCGCGGCGGCCATCACGCCTTTCTCGGATGCATCTCTAGCACCACAAAAGCTGATGGCGCGCCTTTCGAACAGAGAGGCATTTCCCAAAACATACAGCCTCTCAGGCGCCCTCGAGCCGAGCAGGAACTTGAGCCTCTCCGGATAGGCGGCACTTTCGCGGTCGATTACCTGAGGCGACAGATGTTTCTTGGACATCATACGTTGTCCTTGTCGCCTCGGGACTTAGAGACCGCCAAACAGTGGATCTCATCAGCCCCTGCCCCTTGGAGGCAAGATGCCAGGAAGTGCACCGTAGCTCCGGACTGATACATATCGTCAACGATTAGGATGCGTGCTCCTTTTAGCGAGCCTTCGACGTTGACGCCCACCTCCTCCAAAATTTGCCATTTGGCGGACGCCTCCTTGTCCTTGATTGTCTCCTTCTTCGAACGCCATCCCAGCCTATGCGTGATATTCTCAAGTCCGAAACGATCGGCCAACCTCGCCGCCAATTTCGTGGGCAGGCTCTCGGAGCCCGGATTGGAGCAAGGGACAGAGCAAATAGTAGAGATTCCGGTCTCTCCGTGGAGACGCTCGAAGACATCAGCCAAGACGTCCGCCAAATGTGCTTCAGCCGAGCCATCCTTGTGCCATTTGGCGCGATATTCCAGCTCCCCAATCTCCGAGCGGCCCTCATCCGTTTGGTGTTCGCAAGCCGCGACGCAAGAAGCGAGGAGTGATCGAATGAAGACGACATCTCTGTTTTGATCCATCCACGCTTGGATGTCGTGGCGTTCGCCCTCGGTTTTTATCGTTCGGGAATAGCCGAACTTGTTTTTGAAAAAATCCCAGGGAAACAAGACTCCAATCGTCTCTTGGAAGGGGACATTAAAGTAAGCCGGAGGCCCGCCGGACGCGCCCGGTCTAAGGGCGTTACGATGGGTCGAGGAGAAGCAAATCCGCTTCGGCGTCAGCTCTACCAATGCCTCAAATCGCTTGCGCGTAATTTTGGGGTTCGTGAACTCGATCAGTTTAGCCCAGAGGTCGATCAAACCGCACTCCTAGAGCTAGTTGGAGTCTAGCCCGCGCAAATTATATTGGAACGAATAGAGAACATATATCGTTCGTACACCCTCTTCAAGCTTTTTGGCGGCGGCGTCCGACGCTACTCCGCCGCCACCCCGGCCCGCGTGAACATATCATCCCCGGCGCCCTCGCCCTCAGGCACATCGTTGGCCGCCTTCGCGCCCTGCCTCTTGTCGAAATTGTCCCAGACCTCGCCCCAATTCCCCCTTGTCGCGGCCTTCGAATATTCCGTGGCCCGCGTCTCGAAGAAATTGGCGTGCTCGACGCCGTTGAGGAGCGGCGCCAGCCAGGGCAAAGGGTGCTCGTCGACCATGTAGATGGGCGAGAAGCCGAGCTGGCCCAGGCGCCAGTCGGCGATGTAGCGGATGTATTTCTTGATCTCCTTGGGGGTCATGCCGGGGACCGGGCCCTGCTCGAAGGCCAGATCGATGAAGGCGTCCTCGAGGCGGACGGTCTTCTGGCAGACGTCCATGATGTCGTCGCGGACGGCCTTGGTCAGGCATTGGCGCTCGTGAACGAAGGCGTGGAACAGGCGGGTGATGCCTTCGCAGTGGAGGCTCTCGTCGCGGACGCTCCAGCTGACGATCTGGCCCATGCCCTTCATCTTGTTGAAGCGCGGAAAATTCATCAGCATGGCGAAGCTCGCGAAGAGCTGAAGCCCCTCGGTGAAGCCGCCGAACATGGCCAATGTGCGCGCGATATCCTCGTCGGAATCGACGCCGAAGGTGGCGAGATAATCGTGCTTGTCCTTCATCTCCTTATATTGGAGGAACATGCCGTATTCGCTCTCGGGCATTCCGATCGTGTCGAGCAGGTGGCTGTAGGCGGCGATGTGCACCGTCTCCATGTTGGAGAAGGCGGTCAGCATCATCTTGATCTCCACGGGCTTGAACACGCGGCCATATTTGTCGTGGTAGCAATCCTGGACCTCGATGTCGGCCTGGGTGAAGAAGCGGAAGATCTGGGTGAGCAGATTGGTTTCGTGCTCGGTCAGCTTCTGAGCCCAGTCGCGGCAATCCTCGCCCAAGGGCACCTCCTCGGGCATCCAGTGGATCTGCTGCTGGCGCTTCCAGAAATCATAGGCCCAGGGATATTCGAACGGCTTGTACTGGGCGCGGGCTTCGAGAAGGGGCATTGGATTAACTCCGGTTCGAATATCAGATGACGATGATGAAGCCGCGGCCGCGGACGAGCGCGCGCGAGAGGCCGGGCGCTCTCATTCCTCGTCCGGCCGGTTGATGGTGTGCGTGCCGCTCGCCGGGCGTTCGACGACCCGCTCGCGGATCACGCGCTCGCGGGTGACGACATGGGTCTTGCGCGCGCCGACGCCGAACACGACGATGCCGAGGAAATAGCCGAAATCGTACCAGCCGCCATTGTTGGGCACGGCGTAGACCGAGACCTCGGCGGCGAAGAGCGAGATCAGCCAGGCGACCGGGAAGATGAAGCCGTGCCACAGGCCCAGGAGAAAGCCGGGCGCCGCCGGCGCCACCGCGGCCGCGCTCTGGGTCGCGCAGCCGGAGAGGACAGCGAGCGCCGCGAGCGAGGCGAGGGCGGCAAAGGCGCGCGGGCTCCTCATCAGACGTCCAGATAGCCCAGGCCGATGGCGACGAAGAAGACCGAGGCCGCCAGCATCAGCGCGCCGGCCTGCTTCATCTGGTTGAAGCCGCGCGTTCCCCGGGTGCGGAACAGGATCGCCGCGCCGACCAGGAGCATGACGATGCCGATGGCGAACTTGGTGGTGTCGACGATGGTCATCGAAACGCTCCTTCGGCCGCGCTCACTGGCACGCCAGGCATTCGTCGTAATCCGTGCTCTGAAGCTCGATCTCGCGCAGATCGGGCGTGTTGTCCGCCTCGACGCCGCCGGCGAAGCCGGCGCGCTGCACCGATTTGGACCGCAGATAATAAAGCGATTTGATGCCGAGCTCCCAGGCCCGGTAGTGGAGCATCAGAAGGTCCCATTTGTCGACGTCGGCGGGGATGAAGAGGTTGAGCGAGGTCGCCTGGTCGATGAAGGGCGTGCGGTCCGCGGCCAGCTCGATCAGCCAGCGCTGGTCGATCTCGAAGCTGGTCTTGAACACGTCCTTCTCCTCGGGCGTGAGGAAATCGAGATGCTGGACCGAGCCGCCGCGCTCGAGGATGGTCGACCACACCGCTTCCGAATTCTTGCTCTTGAGCTCGAGCAGCTTTTCGAGATGCGGGTTGCGGATCGAGATCGAGCCCGACAGCGTCTTGTGGGTGTAGATGTTGGCCGGGATCGGCTCGATGCAGGCCGAAGCGCCGCCGGCGATGATCGAGATGCTCGCGGTCGGGGCGATCGCCATCTTGCACGAGAAGCGCTCCATCACGCCCATGTCGGCCGCGTCGGGGCAGGGGCCGCGCTCGTTGGCGAGCATGAAGCTCGCTTCGCTGGCCTGTGCGTGGATATGCTTGAAGATCCGCAGGTTCCACGATTTGGCCATCGCGCCCTCGAACGGGATCGCGCGCGCCTGGAGGAAGGAGTGGAAGCCCATCACGCCCAGGCCGACGCTGCGCTCGCGCTCGGCCGAATAGCGGGCGCGGGCCATTTCGTCGGGCGCCCGGGCGATATAGTCGGAAAGGACGTTGTCGAGGAAGCGCATCACGTCCTCGATGAACATCTTGTCGCCGTTCCACTCGTCCCAGGTTTCGAGGTTCAGGGACGAGAGGCAGCAGACCGCGGTCCGCTGCGCGCCGAGATGGTCGATGCCGGTCGGGAGCGTGATCTCCGAGCACAGGTTCGAGGTGGTGACCTTCAATCCCAGGTCGCGATGGTGCTTGGGCAACGACCGGTTCACCTGGTCGATGAAGATGATGTACGGTTCACCGGTGGCCAGACGCGTCTCGACCAGCTTCTGGAAGAGCGAGCGGGCGTCGACCGTGGCGCGGGCCGAGCCGTCCTTGGGGCTCTGCAGCGTCCATTCGGCGCCGTCGCGCACGGCGTGCATGAAGGCGTCGGTGACGAGCACGCCGTGATGGAGGTTGAGCGCCTTCCTGTTGAAGTCGCCCGAGGGCTTGCGGATTTCGAGGAACTCTTCGATCTCGGGGTGCGAGATGTCGAGGTAGCAGGCGGCCGAGCCGCGCCGCAGCGAGCCTTGCGAAATCGCCAGGGTCAGCGAATCCATGACCCGGACGAAGGGGATGATGCCGGAGGTCTTGCCGTTGAGGCCGACCGCCTCGCCGATGCCGCGGACATTGCCCCAATAGGTGCCGATGCCGCCGCCGCGCGCGGCGAGCCAGACATTCTCGTTCCAGGTCCCGACAATGCCTTCGAGGCTGTCCGACACGCTGTTCAAATAGCAGGAGATGGGCAGGCCCCGCCCGGTGCCGCCGTTGGAGAGGACCGGAGTGGCCGGCATGAACCAGAGCTTCGAGATATAGTCGTAGAGCCGCTGGGCGTGGGCGGCGTCGTCGGCATAAGCCGAGGCGACGCGGACGAACAGATCCTGGCAGGATTCGCCGGGCAGAAGATAGCGGTCCCGGAGCGTGTCCTTGCCGAATTCGGTCAGGAGGGAGTCGCGGCCGTGATCGACCTCGACCGGGTAGACGATCGGCGCCACCGCCTTCGAATCGGCACCGTCGCTGCGGACGGTCTTCGCCTTCCCGGGCGCCTCAGTCGTCGTCGTCGCCACGTCGGCGCCACTCACCTCGTTGCTGCCGGACAGGTCCATCACTCTACCCCTTGTTCTAATAACGTTCCAGCGGAACGATCGTCCCCTGTAGGCGATTCGCGGGGGGCTGAGTGGGCTAATTTGGCCTTGTCCCCGATATCCACAGGGCAGGCCCGTCCCCGATCGGCGAATCGCATCCGCCGACCGGCGCTCCCACAACTTCTAGCGGTTCCCCCTGCGAAGCGCCACCAGCCATTGTGCCTCATCTGGAATCGAACGCAATATGGTAAATGACCATCCGAGACTCGTTTCGTCGCAAAATATGGGTGCGGTGAAGCGAGTCCGGAAGGGGGAGAAGGCGGTGGAATAAAGCGGGGCCGACGCTCCTTTCGAAGCGCCGGCCCCTCCCTCGATACGCGACGCGAGGGATTTCTGATGTACTGAAGCCCGGGGCGCGACTGGCGCCGTCCGGGCTCGACACCGGCTATGGCGCGATTCGGTTGAGCGTCGGCTGAATGCAATTGTCATCCGCGGTTCAGGGAGCGCGCCCCGCGCCGCGCATATGCGCCGGAACGAAGGGCCGCCGCGCCATGCGGAAGCACGCGGCAGCCGGGGGGTCTCGCCGCCGATTGACTCTCGGCTTCGCCTCGGTGAGATTTCCGCCGACGCGATCAGGGAGGCTCCCATGGCCAGCTACGCCGTGCAATTGGTGACCCGCTATGACGGGCTGGTGATCGCGACCTTCCCCGATCTGCCCGGCGTCTCGGCGCTCGGCCGCGACGACGAGGAGGCGCTGGCCGAGGCGAGGCGGGCGCTCGACGCGGCGCTCAGGGCCTGCGCCGACGAAGGCGAACCGGCGCCCGAACCGCGTGCGCGCGGCGCGACCATGATCGAGGCCGAGATTCCCCTGCCGCTCGCCGCCGTCTGAATGGGGACACTTCCCTAACCGTCCCCTGTGTTGCCAAGCGAGCGTCGGCGGTCCATGGGGGCGCATGCTTTCTCAACGGATGCGGTATACAATCCGGGCCCTCCTTCATTTGGCCGACCGCTACGGCGAAGGCCCAGTGCAACTCGGCGAGATCGCCGAGGCTCAGAATCTGCCGCCCAAATTCCTGACCGTGATCCTCTCCCAGATGCGCCGCGCCGGTCTGGTCGAGACGATGCGCGGCCGCGAGGGCGGTTATTGGCTGGCGCGCGAGCCCCATGAGATCAGCTATGGCGAGATCGTCCGGCTGACGCGCGGCTCATTGGGCCTCCTCCCCTGCGCGAGCCGGCTCGCCTACGAGCAGTGCAGGAACTGCATCACCGAGGACAAATGCCGGCTCCACCGGGCGATGCTGATGGTCCGCGACGAGACCGCCCGCATCCTCGATGGCCTGAGCCTCGCCGACAAGGTCGAGGTCGACGAGACCGTGCCGGCGTGAGGGCCGCGGTGATCGGCGCCGGGGCGTCGGGCACGCTGCAGGCGCTTCACCTCGTTCGCGCCGGGGGCCAGGCGACGCTGATCGACCGGGGCCCGGCGCCGGGCCGGGGCGTCGCTTATTCCACCAGCCGGCCCGAGCACCTGCTCAACGTGCCGGCGCGGCGGATGAGCGCCTTTTCCGACGATCCCGATCATTTCGAGCGCTGGTATGCCGCGCGCGCCGGCGGCGGGCCCGAGGATTTCGCGCCGCGCATGCTCTACGGCGACTATCTGACCGAACTGCTGGCGGAGGCGGGGATCGAGCCGGTCCCGGGCGAGGCGGTCGCTCTCGAGGATGGGGGCGTGCGGCTTGCCGACGGGCGGAGGCTCGCCGCCGACGCGATCGTCCTCGCGCCCGGCAATTTCAAGCCGGCGACCCCGTCCGGCATCGATCCCGCCGCATTGGGCGCGCTGTGGGTCGACGATCCCTGGGCGGGCGACCTGACCGAAGGGCTCGGCACGGGCGACATCCTGCTCCTGATCGGCACCGGCCTCACCGCCGTCGACGTGGCGCTGACGCTCGACGCGACCGGCTTTGGCGGCCGGATCGTCGCTTTGTCGCGCCGCGGCCTCGCGCCGCGCGCGCACGGGCTTCGCGAGCCGACGGTCGCCCCGAGCGAGGATTTGCCGGCAAATTGCGTCGCCATGCTGCGGCGGGTGCGGGCCCGGAGCGAGGAGATCGGCTGGCTGGGCGCGGTCCACGAATTGCGGACGGTGACCCAGAGCTTGTGGCGGAGCGCGAGTCTCGAGGAGCGCGGCCGCTTCCTGCGCCACCTGCGCGCCTGGTGGGACGTCCACCGCCACAAGGTCGCGACGGCGGTCGGGGCGACGATCGAGGCGATGCGGGCCGACGCCCGATTGGCGGTCGCGGCCGGCAAGCTCGTTTCGGTGGAGGCCGAAGACGGCAAGGCCCTGGTCCGCTTCCGGCCGCGCGGCGGCGACGCGGTGGAGACGCTGAGGGCCGCGCGCATCGTCAACTGCACCGGGCCCGAAATCGACATCGCCCGCGCCGGCGAGCCGCTGCTCGACGCCCTCATCGCCGCCGGGCGCATCCGGCCCGATCCGCTCCGCGTCGGCATCGACGTCGATATCGAGTGCCGCGCGATCGGCGCCGACGGACGCGCGATCGACACCTTGTCCGTGATCGGCCCGATCACCCGCGGCGCCTTCTGGGAGAGCGTGGCGGTGCCGGATATCAGGGTGCAGGCGGAGCGCGTGGCGGCACGGCTGGCGCTCGGTTCTCCCTCCCCCTGAGGGGGAGGGTAGGGTGGGGGTTTACGGAGATCGCGGATAATCTCGGGCACCGAACCCCTCACCCCAGCCCTCTCCCTATGGGAGAGGGAGCGAATGAAAATCGCAAGATCGATCATGGCGTTCGTCGAAGCCTTTGGCCCCTATGCAGAAAAATGCGCCGCGGCGGGCGCGAACGATGCCAGACGGCCGGACAGGACATGATCAGATGACCACGACCCTCATCCTCGCCGCGACCGCGCTCGCCGTGACGGCCATGATCTGCATGGCGGCGTCGCGCGCCTGGCGCGGCTGGCTCGAGCTGAAGCGGCTCGAGCTCGCCGGCCGGCACGTCCCGCCCGACGCGGCCGAGGCCGCCGAAGACGAGATCGGCTTGCGCATCGAGCTCGCCGCCGTGCGCGAGCGGCTGAAGAAGCTCGAAGCGATCGCAAGCGGCGTGGAGCTTTAGCCCCTTCTCCGCGTTTGCGCCGCCGCTATGGTGGTGCCGTGACCAGGGACAAGGACGAAACGCTCGGGCTGGCCGCGCGGCTGGTGATCGGCGGCATTGCCGGCTTCGTCGCGACCATGGCGATGACTTCGGCGATGCGCCGGCTGCACGGGAAATTGCCGGCGAAGGAGCGCTATCCTCTGCCCCCGCGCGAGATCGTCGATGCGACGCTCGATCCGCCGCGGGCCTGGGCGCCGGACATCACGCTCGCCGCCCACTTCGCTTACGGCGCCGGCTGCGGCGCGCTGATAGCCGCCGCCAATCCCAAAGCCGGCCGGATCACCGGATCGATCGCGGGGGGCGGCATCTGGCTGGCGAGCTATATGGGCTGGATCCCGGCCTTCGGCGTGCTCAAGCCCGCGACCGGCCATCCGCTGCGGCGCAACGCGGTGATGATCGCCGCCCATTTCGCCTGGGGCTGGTCCACCGCCGAGGGCATAAGAGAGCTTCGAGCGGCTCGCGCCACGATTTTCGCGTCCGGGCCGGACCGGGATGCTGACTGATCCCCCTCCCCTTGATGGGGAGGGGCTAGGGGTGGGGTGAACCTAAGAGACGCGCTCGGAGCGGGCGGAGGCGTTCACCCCCACCATGAGCAGGTGCGGTTGTCCCCCGGACATCCGCAGCCATGCCCGGGGCATGGCGCGCCTGCTCATCCTCCCCCATCAAGGGGGAGGGCTATAAACGCACTGCTCTTCTAGTCGACGTGGGGGCTCACGGCGGGAGGGTCGCTCGCCGGGAAGCTTTCGTCGGAGGCCTGGTCGGTCCTCTCCCATTCGGCCGGCGGGTCGCGCATCGCCTCGGGGCCGGCCGAGCGCGCGGCGCCGGACTGGCCGACCGGGCCGGGCGCGGTCGTGCCGCGTTCCAGTGCGGGCGCGGGCACTTCCTCGCCATTCCCGCCCCAGCGGCGGCGCGCGAACAGGGCGGCGGCGAAGCCGGCCACGGCCGCGCCGGCGCCGGCGAAGAGGGTATGGGTGCGGGTCCAGGCCATGGTCAGATCTCTTCGTGCTGCAGGGTGGCGGGCTCGGCGGGCGGCAGCCCTTCGCTCTGCGCCTTGGCGAGGAGCTCGCTCTTGCGCGCGGCGAGCCGGGCGCCGAGCGCGACCAGGTCGACGTCGGCGGCGCGGGTCTGCTGGAAGAGGTTGTCGCGGATCTTTTCCTCTTCCTCGACATGGTGCTCGATCAGCTCGGAGAGGACCTTCACCTTGGCGTCGTAATAGCTTTCGTCGGGCGCTGCCGCCTCGAGCTCGTTGATCAGGAGCTTGGCGCTGTCATGCTCGACATAGGCCTCGTCGAGATCGGCGTCCTCGATCTTGCCGCGCACCGCCGGATAATAGATTTCCTCCTCGATCTGGGCATGAACCTTCAATTCCATGCAGATCTGGCGGACCAGCTTTTCCTTGGCGGACGTGCCGCTCGCTTTCTCGAACTGGGCGAACAGCTCCTCGACCTTGCGGTGGTCCGCGGCGAGCAGTTGAAGTCCGTCCCTGGCTTGGGTTTCGGCGACCATTGTCATCCTCCTTGATTGCGGCATCGGAACATTCGGAGCATGGGGCCGGTTCCCGCGATTGACCAAGATCAGGACGATTGACTTGAACGATACCGAGACGCTTTCGCCGGTGCTGCCCGACGGGCTCGAGGAAGCGACCCGCCGCCTGCTTAAGAAAGCCTGCGAGCGCGATCTCGTGCTGGCCACGGCGGAGAGCTGCACCGGCGGCATGCTGGCCTCCCTCCTGACGGATGTGCAGGGCGTCGCCCACGCATTCGACCGCGGTTTTGTCACCTATAGCGAGGAGGCGAAGACCGAGCTGCTCGGCGTCGCCGCCGGCCTGATCGCGGACAAGGGGGCGGTCTCGAAGGAAGTGGCTCTCGCCATGGCCGAGGGCGCGCTCGCCCGGTCGCGCGCCAATATCGCGCTCGCGGTGACCGGTTTCGCCGACACCGGCGACGAGCCCGGGCTGGTCCACTTCGCTTGCGCGCGCCAGGGCCGTATAACGATGCATCGGGAGGAGCATTTCGGGCCGATCGGGCGGGGCGGGACGCGGGTCGCCGCGCTCGAAGTGGCCGTCGAGATGATGACGGAGATGCTGTAGATGGCGAAGGCCAAAGCCAAAGCCAAGACGAAGAAAGGGCCGCCGTTCGGGGCGATCCACCGCCACGGCTTCGTCCGCGTCGCGGCGGCGAGCCCTCTCGCCTCGGCCGGCGACGTCGCCTTCAACGTCGATCAGGCGCTGGCGCTCGCCAGGGAGGCCGCCGCGCGCGGGGTCGACCTCGCAATCTTTCCCGAGCTCAACATCTCGTCCTACGCGGTCGACGATCTGTTCCTGCAGGACGCCTTTCTCGATGCGGTCGAGGCCGGGATCGCTCGGCTGGCCAGCGAAAGCGCCGAGCTCGCCACCGTGCTCGTCGTCGGCGCGCCGCTCCGCCGCAACGGCCGGCTCTACAATTGCGGCCTCGCCATCGCCCGCGGCCAGATCCTGGGCGTCGTCCCCAAATGCTTCCTCCCGAATTACCGCGAATATTACGAGAAGCGCTGGTTCGCCTCCGGGGTCGGGCTCGAGGGGTTGAAGATCGAGGTCGCGGGGCAGGCGGCGCCGTTCGGGCCGGACCTCGTCTTCGCCGCCGACGACCTTGCCGACTTCGTCTTCCACATCGAGATTTGCGAGGATTATTGGGCCCCGCTGCCGCCCTCCACCATGGGCGCGATGGCGGGCGCGCTGATCCTCACTAACCTCTCCGCCTCCAACATCACGATCGGCAAGGCCGACGAGCGCAAATTGCTGTGCGCGAGCCAGGCCAGCCGCTGCCTCGCCGCCTACGTCTTCTCGGCCGCGGGGCCGGGGGAGAGCACCACCGATCTTGCGTGGGACGGGCAGGGCTCGATCTACGAGCTCGGCGAATTGCTCGCCGAAACCGGCCGCTTCGAATGGGAGCCCGAGCTCGCTCTCGCCGACATCGACGTCCAGCGCCTGCGCCTGGAGCGGATGCGCAACGGCACGTTCAACGACAATGCCCGCGCCGCCGGCCATCCCGAGGCGCGCTTTCGGACCGTCGCCTTCGCCCACCGGCCCGCATTCGCCGATATCGGGTTCGAGCGCGCGATCCGCCGCTTCCCCTACGTCCCCAATCGGCCCGCCCAGCTCGACCAGGATTGCTACGAGGCGTTCAACATCCAGGTCCAGGGCCTGGTCCGGCGGTTCAAGGCAACGAGCGGCAAGCATTTCGTCATCGGCGTCTCGGGCGGCCTCGATTCGACCCATGCCCTGATCGTCGCCGCCAAGGCCTGCGACCTCCTGAAGCTGCCGCGCTCGGCGATCCTGGGCTTCACCATGCCCGGCTTCGCCACCGGCGAGGCGACGAAAGGCAATGCCTGGTCGCTGATGAACGCGCTCGGCGTCACCGGCGATGAGATCGACATCCGGCCGGCGGCCCGGCAGATGCTGGCCGACATGGCCCACCCCTTTTCGAAGGGCGAGCAGGTCTACGACGTCACCTTCGAGAACGTGCAGGCCGGGCTTCGGACCGACTATTTGTTCCGCCTCGCCAATCAGCGCGGCGGCTTCGTCGTCGGCACCGGCGATTTGAGCGAGATCGCTTTGGGCTGGTCGACCTACGGGGTCGGCGACCAGATGAGCCATTACGGCGTCAACGCCGGCGTCCCCAAGACCCTGATCCAGTACCTCGTCCGCTGGGCGATCCGCTCGAGCCAGTTCGACGAGGCCACCGACCGCGTCCTCCAGGCGATCCTCGACACCAAAATCTCGCCCGAGCTTGTCCCCGCCGACGCGAAGGGCGGCATGCAATCGACCGAGGACAGGATCGGCCCCTACGAGCTGCACGATTTCTTCCTGTTCCACATTTTGCGCCACGGACAGAAGCCTTCCAAGGTCGCCTTCCTGGCCTGGCAGGCGTGGAAGGACGCCAAGGCCGGCTCGTGGCCGCTCGATTATCCCGACGCGCTCAAGCGCGACTACGATCTTGCGACGATCAGGAAATGGCTCGAAATCTTCCTCTTCCGCTTCTTCCAGCTCTCCCAGTTCAAGCGCAGCGCCATGCCCAATTCGCCCAAGGTTTCGGCGGGCGGAGCCCTGTCGCCGCGAGGCGACTGGCGAGCGCCGAGCGACGGCAATGCGGCGCCCTGGCTGGAGGAGCTGAAGCGCGCCTTTGATGGCTAAGGGTCAGAAGGTGAGGATGGCCGTCTATGTGGCGGCAGGTCCACTGACCTTCGCGGGACTGTTCCTGCTTGGCGAACGAAATTGGATTGCTCTGGTAGCGCTTGGTTTGGTCGTGGTGATGGCATCGTTTGAACGTTGCCCCGCGTGCGGCGGCGCGCTCATGCTGTTTGGGTACAAGCGGTCGCCCCACGCCCGGACGTGGATCTGCAAATCATGCTGGGAGGAAGGGGGCTTGCGAAAGAGCGGCATTTCCGACCCGGAACCGCCCCGACCCTGATTCCGCCTTTGCGCTTGCAAGGCGCCGGGGTCTGGCAGAGTGTAGCGCCGCTAACAGGGCGGAGGGGAGCATGGGACCCACGCGTAGACCGAGTCGGCGTTCATTCATGGGCCAGGTTCTGGGCGGCGTTGCCGTCGGCGGGGCGCTCGCGACTTTCGCGGGGCGGGCCAATGCCGAGCAGACCTATAGCGGGGTCACCGACGCCGACACCGGCGAGGTGCGCGACCGGCCCGGCTACGGCGTCGGCACGCGCAACCGCTACACAGACCGCGACACCGGCCCCAATGCGGACCGCCAGTTCGAGGGGCGGGGACCGGCCGGACGCGGCGAAGGCGGCGTTTCGGGCACCGGCCGCTATGGCGAGGCCCCCTCGGGCTGCTCGGATTCGGACGGCGGGCCGGGCTCCGATCCCGGCGGGCGGGGCGTCCGCTGCAACGGCCAAACCCCGCCCAGGCGCTACCCGCCCGGCCACACGCGCCATTGCACCGACTCCGACCGGGGCTCGGGCGCGGATCCGGTACAGCAGGGCCGCCGCTGCTGAACCGGCGTGGGGCCGGTGGACTGCTCGACGAATGCGAGCCGCGCTTCGACGAGTAACCTGCCGCGGCCCCGCGGCTCCCTTGCCTGTCTTGCGCGGATCGTGCACCGTCCGCGCCTTCCTGACCCATTCCACCGGGGTATCCGCACATGATCCGCAGCTTCGCAGCGATTTCGCTTCTGCTCGCTTCGACCACCGCTCTGGCTCAGCCGCGGCCGGCGCGCGACGCCAATGCGTGGGACGTGAACGCGCCGCCGGGCGCGCGGCTGAGGCAGGTGCCGATGAACGTCGAGGAGGGCACCTGGATGAACGTCGACGTCAGCCCGGACGGGCGGACGATCGCGTTCGATCTTCTGGGCGACATCTACACCATGCCGATCGCGGGCGGCCGGCCGACGCGGATCAGCTCCGGGCTCGCCTTCGACATGCAGCCGCGCTTCTCGCCCGACGGACGGATGATCGCCTTCACCTCGGATCGGGGCGGCGGGGACAATATCTGGGTGATGAACGCCGACGGCTCGGGCGCCCGAGCGATCACCCGCGAGACTTTCCGGCTCCTCAATGCGCCGGCCTGGAGCCCTGACGGCCAGTATATCGCCGCGCGCAAGCATTTCACGACGCAGCGTTCGCTCGGCACCGGCGAGATCTGGGTCTATCACGTCAGCGGCGTCGGCGAGGGCGTGCCTCTGGTCGAGCGGCCCAACCCGCAATTCCAGAAGGAACTGGGCGAGCCGGCTTACGCACCCAACGGCGAGGCCATCTATTTCAGCCGCAACACGACGCCCGGCAACACCTTCGAATATGCCCAGGATTCGAACCGGCAGGTGTTCGCGATCGAGCGGTTCGACGTCGCGACCGCCGAGCGCACCCAGATCGCCGGAGGTCCCGGCGGCGCGGTCCGGCCGACCCCTTCGCCCGACGGCGCCTGGCTCGCTTTCGTCCGCCGCACCGGCGGCCGCAGCCGGCTCTTCGTCAAGGATTTGCGCTCGGGGCACGAGCGGCAGGTCTATGCCGATCTCGATCAGGATCTGCAGGAAACCTGGGCCGTCCACGGCGTCTACCCCAACATGGATTGGACGCCGGACAGCCAGACGATCGTCTTCTGGGCCGGCGGCAAGATCAGGCGCGTGAACCGCGACGGCTCGGCGGCCGCGGAAATCCCGTTCGAGGTCCGCGACACCCGCGTCGTGATCGATCCGCCGAGGCCGATCGTCGCCGCCGCCCCGGCCGCCGTCACGACCCGCGTTCCGCGCTTCGCCGCGGTCTCGCCCGACGGCGGCCGGGTCGTGTTCGAGACTCTGGGCCGCCTCTACATCCGCGAAATTTCGGGCGGCAGCCCGCGCCTCCTCACCGCGCAGGACGGCGATTTCCAGCTCTGGCCCTCCTGGTCGCGCGACGGCCGGACCATCGCCTTCGTGTCGTGGAACGACGAGCGGCTCGGGGAAATCCGCACCGTCGCCGCGGACGGCTCCGCGTTACGCACAATCACCCAGCAGCCGGGCCATTATCGCCGCCCGCGCTTCTCGCCGGACGGCGCCAATATCGTCTACGAGCTGAGCGGCGGCCAGGGGCTGACCTCGAACCGATGGTCGGGCCAGACCGGCATCTTCCGCGTGGCGTCCGCGGGCGGACCCTCGACTCGCATATTAAGCGAGGGCGGCAACCCGCATTTCGGCGCCGACGCGACACGCGTCTTCCTCGAAGTCACCCAGGAGCAGAAACGCAAGCTGATCAGCGTCGATCTGAACGGCGGCAACCGGCGCGAGCACGCGCAAAGCGAGATGGTCACCGGCTACGAGGTCTCGCCCGACGGCCGCAGCCTTGCCTTCAGCGAGAATTACAACCTCTTCGTTACGCCCTTTTTCGGCGCGGCGCGGCTGATGGAGGTCGGCGCGCGCGGCACCCAATTGCCGGTGACCCGAGTCACCCATACCGGCGCCGCTTATCCCAATTGGGCCGGCAACCGGCTCGCCTGGAGCCTGGGGCCGACGCTCTACGGCGCCAATGTCTCCGATCTTCTCCGCTCCGCCCCCGGCGGCACGGCCTACAGCCCGCCGGCCGCCGGCACGTCGCTCTCCATGACCGTCCCCGCCGACGCGCCGCAAGGCATGGTCGCTTTGGTCGGCGCGCGCATCGTCACCATGGCGAACGAAGCGGGCGGAATCATCGAGGATGGCGTGATCCTTATCGAGGGCAACAGGATCCGCGCGGTCGGCCGCCGCGGCGAGGTCGCTATTCCGGCCGGCGCGCAGACAATCGACGTCGCGGGCAAGACCATCATCCCCGGCCTCATCGACGCCCATGCCCATGGCAGCCAGGGCGAGGACGATTTGATCCCGCAGCAGAATTGGTCGGCCATGGCGCACCTCGCCCTTGGCGTCACCACCGTCCACGACCCCTCGAGCACCTCGACCGAGATCTTCCCCTCGGCGGAGATGCAGCGCGCCGGCATCATCCTTGGCCCGCGCACCTTCTCGTCGGGCGAGATCGTCTACGGCGCCCGCTCGCCGAACCGCTTCGCCCTGGTCGACAATTATGAGGATGCGCTCCGCCACGTCCGGCGCCTGAGGGCCGAGGGCGCGCATTCGATCAAGAATTACAATCAGCCGCGCCGCAACCAGCGCCAGCAGGTCGCCGCCGCCGCGCGGGCCGAGAATATGCTGGTCGTGCCCGAGGGCGGCTCGCTCTTCCAGATGGACATCACGCTCATCCAGGACGGCAATTCGACCGTGGAGCACAATATCCCGCAGGCGCGGCTCTACGAGGACGTGGTCAGCCTCTACGCCCAGACCCAGGTCGCCTACAATCCGACCCTGGTCGTCACTTATGGCGGCCTCGCCGGCGATCCCTATTGGAGCCAGGCGACGCCGGTCTGGAGCCATCCGTTGCTGACCCGGCACACCCCGCCCTCCGAGCTCGCCAACCGCGTACGCGGGGTGACGGCGCCGGCAGATCAATATGTCGACCAGTACAGCGCGCGCGAGGCGGCGCGGCTCTCCCGGCGCGGCGTCCCCGTCGCGATCGGCGGCCACGGCCAGCAGCCAGGCCTCGCCGCCCATTGGGAAATCTGGAGCCACGTCCGCGGCGGCGCGACGCCGGTCGAGGCGCTGCGCCACGGCACGATCGACGGCGCCCGCGCCTACGGCTTCCGCGACCTGGGCTCGCTCGAGCCCGGCAAGCTCGCCGACCTCGTCATCCTCGACGCCGACCCTATCCAGGACATCCGCAACACCGAGAAGATCAGCCGGGTGATGCTGAACGGCCGCCTCTACGACGCCGCGACTCTCAACGAGGTCGTCACCGGCGACCGCCGGCGCCGGCCTTATTATTGGGAGATTGAAGGGCAAGGCGGCGGCGCCCCGGCCGGCTCCCGCGCCGGGCTCGGCCACGCCGGGGATTGAGCAACCCTCCCTCCCTGAAATGAGGGAGGGGGTCATGCACACTTCGGTAACGCTTCTTTGCGATGCTCCCACTTGCGTGGGGAGTGCGGGTCATGGCGGCACGAGCGGAGCGGGTCGAAGCGGAGTTTGCGGGAGAGCCGCCCCCCATTGTCGCCGAGCTGAGGTCCGAGCCGCGCTACGAAGGGCTGGTCGAGCGTGGTGCCCTCATCTTCCGGGGCGCCGCTTATTCCGTGACGGTGGTCAATATTTCCTCGCGCGGAACCATGATCGAAAGCGACATCGAGGCCCGCCTCGGCGAGAGCGTGATCATCCGCTTCGAGGGCTGCAGCCCCATCCACGCTTTCGTCCGCTGGGCCCGCGACGGCCGCATCGGCCTCAATTTCGGCTGCGAGCTGATGCTCGGCACCGCCGCCCATTAGCGGACGGTTACTGGTAACCGTCCCCATCAGGCCCTACTTCGCAATTTGCGCGAAGGAGGCCCCATGATCGATCTCTACACCTCGCCGACGCCCAACGGCTACAAGGTCACGATCACGCTCGAAGAGCTGCGCATTCCCTATACGGTCCACGCCATCGACCTTTCGAGCGGCGCTCAGAAGGAGCCCTGGTTCACCGCGATCAACCCCAATGGCCGCATCCCCGCGATCGTCGACAGGGGGAATGGCGACTTCGCCGTGTTCGAGAGCGGCGCGATCATGCTCTACCTCGCCGAGAAAGCCGGGAGGCTCATCCCGGCCGACGAAAAGGGCCGCAGCCGCGTGGTCCAGTGGCTGATGTTCCAGATGGGCGGCCTGGGCCCGATGATGGGCCAGGCCAACGTCTTCACCCGCTATTTCCCCGAAGTCATCCAGCCCGCCATCGACCGCTATCTGCGCGAGAGCCGGCGGCTCCTGGAAGTGCTCGACGGCCATCTCGCGACCAACGATTATCTCGCCGGCGACTATTCGATCGCCGACATCGCCAATTTCGCCTGGGCGCGGATCCACGAATGGCCGGGCGTCGACATTTCCGGCCTGGATCATCTCCAGCGCTGGATGGACGCGATCGCCGCCCGCCCCGCCGTCCAGCGGGGCGTCCGGATCCCGCCGCGGCCGGAGGATGCCGAGGCCCTGGTCGAGAAGGCCCGCGCGATTCTGGCCTAGTCCGCCACCCCGGCGAGGCGCTATGCTTCCTCCAAAGGAGACTCGCGCCATGAACGAGATGACCCGCATTTCCGCCCAGCCCGCTTATTCCGACGCGGTCCAGAAGCTGCTGCAACGCGCCCCGGCTTTGTTCATCGACGGCGAATGGGTCGCCTCCAGCCACGACCGGACGATCCCGGTCTACGATCCCTCGACGGGCCGCGAGATCGCGCGGATCGTCGATGCCTCCGACGCCGACGCCGACCGCGCCGCGCAGGCCGCCCGCGCCGCCTTCGACGACGGGCGCTGGTCCGGCCTCCCTTCCGCGAACCGCGAGCGCATGATCATGCGCCTCGCCGATTTGATCGAGGCCAATCTCGACGAGCTCGCCGAACTGGAATCGATCGACAACGGCAAGCCCAGGATGGCGTCGGCCGGCTACGACCTTCCCAAATGCGTCGAGACCCTGCGCTACAATGCCGGCTGGGCGACCAAGATTTCGGGAGAGCATATCGAGCCCGCCGCGCTGCCCGTCGGCGCGGTCCACGCTTATGTCCGCCGCGAGCCCGTCGGCGTCGCCGTCCAGATCGTGCCGTGGAACTTCCCACTGATGATGGCGGTGCAGAAGATCGCGCCCGCGCTCGCGGCCGGCTGCACCCTGATCCTGAAGCCCGCCGAGCAGACGCCCCTGACCGCGCTCCGCCTCGCCGACCTCGTCGCCGAAGCTGGCTTCCCTGCCGGCGTGTTCAACCTCGTCACCGGCCTTGGCGAGACCTGCGGCGACCGGCTGGTGCGCAGCCCGCTGGTCGACAAAGTCGCCTTCACCGGCTCGACCGAGGTCGGCAAGATCATCAACCGCGCCGCGACCGACACGCTGAAGCGCGTGACTCTGGAGCTTGGCGGCAAATCGCCGGTCATCGTCCTTCCCGACGTCGACATCGGCAAGACCGCAATCGGCGCCGCGACCGCGATCTTCATGAACTCGGGCCAGGTCTGCATCGCGGGCTCGCGGCTCTACGCGCACCGCGACATTTTCGATCAATTGCTCGAGGGCGTCGCCGCGGCCGCCGGCCAGTTCAAGGTCGGCCCCAGCCTCGCTCCCGACACGGTCATGGGCCCGCTCGTCTCGACCGAGCAGCAGGATCGGGTGATGGACTATATCGATCAGGGCAGGAAGGCCGGCGCCTCGGTCTTCCACGGCGGCGACAGCCCCGGGGGTGACGGCTATTTCGTCAACCCGACTATCCTGGTCGACGTTAAGCCCGAGATGAGCGTGGTCCGCGAGGAGATTTTCGGGCCCGTCCTCACCGCCCAGCGCTACGACGATCTCGACGAGGTGGCCAAGGCCGCCAACGACACCAATTACGGCCTCGCCGCTTCGGTCTGGACGCGCGACGTCTCGGCGATGCACAAGCTTTGCGCCAAATTGAGGGCCGGCATGGTCTGGGGCAACGTCCCGTTCGCCGCCGATACGACCCTGCCCTTCGGCGGCTACAAGCAATCGGGCGTCGGCCGGGAGAGCGGGCGCTACGGCATCGAGGCCTATACCGAGCTGAAGACGGTCGCCATCGCGCTCTGACATGGGCGCAACGGGCTTCAGCCTTGGCCTCGCGGGACCGGACGACATCCCGGAGATCATGGCGATCGAGCGCAGCCCGGGCTATGACGCGCTGGTCGGCCGCTGGGAGTGCGACCAGCACCTCGCCGAGATGGCCAGTTCGTCCAACCTCTATTTCGCGCTGCGCCAAGCCGAGACGCTGGCCGGCTTCGCGATCGTGCTCGGGCTCGACGATCCCAATCGCCGCGCGCATCTGAAGCGGATCGCGGTCGCCGCGCCGGGCCGGGGCTCCGGCGCCCTGCTCCTCGCCGGCCTCGTCGACCATGTCTTCGCGAAGAGCGAGACCAACCGCCTCGATCTCGACGTGTTCACCGGCAACGAACGGGCCAGGCGGGCGTATGAGAAAGCGGGCTTCACCGCCGAGGGCGTGCTTCGCGAGCACCATCGCGACGCCGACGGCGGCTTCCGGGACGTCTGGCTGATGTCGATCCTGCGCCGCGAATGGCGGGAGCGGTCCGCTTGATCCTTGCCGCCGCCCGGGCCTATGGCCGGCGGGAAGGCTGACCCGAAGGTATTTGTATTGCGTATTTCCGCTCTCCTCCTGCCCGCCGCCGCGCTGGGCGCCGCGCTGACCGCCGCCGCCGCGCAGGACGCAGCCCCGCCCGCCGACCCGCCGGCCAAGGCCGAGCAGCCCGCGCCCGGCCTCTCCGATCTCGACGAGACCGTGGAGGAGCTCCAGGACGAAGCGGCGCCGGCCGACGCGCCACCCGTCGAGCCGCCGGCCACTCCGCCGGCGGAGACTCCGGCGCCCGCGCCGGTGGCCCCGCCGCCGACTTCGGCGCCGCCGCGCGTCGCTGGGCCGATCGAGCCGCTGACCCGCGCGCAACGCGCGGAGCTCGAAGCGGCGGCGGCGCGGGGGCGGCTGCTCGGCGTGATCGCCCGGGCCGGGATCGTCGCAACCCAGGACATGCTGAGCCGGGTCTCCGACCCCGACGGCGCCGGCATCGCCGGCTGGATCGCCGAGCCCGAGGGGAATGGCGTCGCGGTCACCTTCTATGCCGATTCGGATGCAGGCCCGGTCATGGTCTACCGGGTCAACATATTGGGCGGCCGCATCCAGGGCCGCCAGGTCCATTTGACCGGCGCGCGGCCGCCGCTCAATCCCATCCAGGCGCGGATGGCGGCGGCGCGGGCGGCCACCGCCGGCCTCGACCACCAGGTCTGCGGCGGCGCGGATTTCAACGCGCTCGTGGTGCCGCCGACGGCGCCCGACGGCCCGATCGACGTCTACCAGATCAGCCCGCAGAGCGCCCGCGGCCGCTTCCCGGTCGGCGGCCATTACAGGACGAGCGTCGCCGCCGACGGCAGCGTCATCGCCTCGCGCGGCTTCACCAACGCCTGCCTCGAGGTCGCCGCCGCGCCGCCCGCCGCCGGCGCCCAGCCGGCGCCGGTCGCGGTCACCCATCTGCTCGATCCGCTGCCGACCGAGATCCACGTCTTCCTCGCGATCTGGACCGGCCATCCTTTGGTCGTGGTCGCCGGCGATCCGCAGCGGCTGTTCGCGGTCACGCCCGATCGGATCGCCGAGATTCCGCGCTAGGGCTCTAGGGCGCGGCCATCATCCCGGCCAGGGTTTCGGCGCGGAACGGCTTTTCGAGCATGGGCTTGCCGCGGAACTTCTCGGGCAGCGTCCGGGCGGCGTAGCCGGTGGCGAACACATAGGGGATCGCGGCCGCGTCGAGCCGCTCGGCGATCGGGAAGCTCATCTCGCCCCGGAGGTTCACGTCGAGCACCGCCCGGTCGATCCAGCGCGATTCGACCGCCGCCATCGCATCCTCGAGCGTCCCGACCGGCCCGATCACCTCCGCGCCGCGCGCCTTAAGCGCCTCGGCGAGGTCGGCCGCGAAATAGGCTTCGTCCTCGACGATGAGGATTCGCATCTCGTGCAGGTCCTGGGGACCGAACCGAAACTGCATCAGGGGGGCCTTCTCCTCTGTCCCGCCCCGGCCCGTCCTTCGCACAATCGCCGCCGCCGCCCCATAACATAGATGAGCATGGTTTCCGGGACCTCCTGCGCGGTCATGCGCGTTGCTTCGATTCATGCCCGGGGGCAGGATCGAAAGCTCGGTGATCGAAGCGCATCTCCTCAAGATCAGGGCCCGGGACGCGCTTTCCCGGGAGGAGGAGGCCGCGATCCGCGGTGCCGTCGGCGCGGTGAAGGAGATCCCCGCCGACACGACGCTCGTCCGCGCCGGCGACAAGCTCTCGGTCAGCATCCTCCTCCTCGAGGGCATATTGTGCCGCTACAAGGACCTGCGCGACGGCCAGCGCCAGATCAGCGAGCTGCACGTCGCCGGCGACTTCGCGGACCTCCACGGCTTCACCCTGAAGCGGCTCGATCACAGCGTCATGGCGCTGACTCGCTGCCGCGTCGCCATAGTTCCGCACGAGCGCCTGACGGCGATCACCCGGGACCATCCCCATCTGACCCGGATCTACTGGTTCCTCACCAATGTCGATGCGGCCATCCACCGCGAATGGGTGCTGTCGCTCGGCCGGCGCACGGCCATATCGCGCCTCGCCCATCTGTTCTGCGAGCTCCACTTCAGGCTCGGCCTCGTCGGGCTGGCCGACGAAACCGGCTACGCGCTCAATCTCACCCAGGTCGACCTCGCCGAATGTCTGGGGCTGACCCCGGTCCATGTGAACCGCGTGCTGAGGGAGCTTCGCGAACGCGGCCTCGTCGAATTCCGGGGCGGGCGCGTCGCGATCCGCGACCGCCCGGGGCTGGAACGCGTCGCCGAGTTCGATCCGTCCTATCTCTATCTGGAGCACCGTCCGCGATGAGCCGCCACCGCCTTCATCCAGCCGAGGGCCGCCATGCCCCGCTACCATTTCAACATCCATAACGGCATCGGCTTCGTCGCGGACGAAGAGGGACGGGACCTTGCCGATCTCGGCGCCGCCCGCGCCGAGGGCATCAAGGGCGCCCGCGGGATGATCGCCGACGACGTCCTCAGCGGCGTCGTCGACCTGAACGGGCGGCTCGACGTGACCGACGCGGACGGCAAGCTCCTGCTCACCATCCCCTTTGCCGAGGCCGTGGAGATATCCCACTGAATCCGGATCGGCGGCGAATTACCGCGCCCGGCCGCGGCGCGACTTTCGCAAGATCGATCAAGCGCTTCGTCGAAAAAGGGCTTGCCTTGCCTGCCCTTAGCGGGAACGGGTGCGCGCGGGGACATATAAGGGCGCGGTCCGATTCTGCGCGTCCGCCCCGGGAGAGGATTTTTTCATGACCAAGTCACGTTTCGCGCTGTTTTCGGCGCTCCTTCTGGCCGGCACCGCGCCTTTGGCGGCGCAGCCGGCGGGCGAGCCCCCCGCCCAGCGGCCTCCGGCCGCCTCGCGCTACGCCCCCTGGGGCGTCGATCTTTCCGCGCGCGATCCGGCGATCAAGCCCGGCGACGATTTCTGGCGCCACGCCAACAACCGCTGGTTCCAGGCGAACCCGATCCCGGCCGACCGCACCTCCTGGGGCGTCTCGACGGTCCTGAGCGAAGACGTCGAAGCGCAGGTGCGCGGCATCGTCGAGACCGCCAATCGCGGCACCGATCCGGTCAGCCGCCAGGTCGCGACCATGTATGCAAGCTATATGGACGAGGCCGGCATCGAGCGCCGCGGCATCGCCGCCGCCCGGCCCTATCTCGACCGCATCGCCGCCGCATCCAGCCGCGACGACCTCATCCGCCTGTTCGCGGCGCCCGGCTATCCCTCGCCGATCGGCGTCGGCATCATCCCCGATCCGGCCAATCCGACCCGCTATATCGCCTTTGCCGGCCAGGCCGGGCTCGGCATGCCGAACCGCGATTATTATCTGCGCGAGGGCGCCGATTACGACCGTTTCCGCGCCGCCTACCGCGCCTATATGGTCAATATCCTGACGCTCGCCGGCATCGCCAATGCCGAAACCAAGGCCGACGGCATCATCGCGTTGGAACGCCGGATCGCCGAGGCGCACTGGACCCCCGAGCGCAACCGCGACATCCGCCAGATCTACAATCCCATGAACCGCGAGCAATTGAACACGCTCGCCCCGCAGTTCAACTGGACGATGTGGCTCGAGGCGCAGGGCCTGGGCAGCGTGCCCACCGTCGTCGCCGCGCAGACCACGGCGATCGCCGCCGAGGGCGCCCTGTTCGCGGAGCTGCCGCTGGAAACCTGGAAGGACTGGCTGACTTTCCACTTCCTCAACGGCAACACCCAATATCTGCCGCGCGCCTTCGACGAGGCGAGCTTCAACTTCTATTCGCGCACCCTGCGCGGCGTGCAGGAGCAGCGCGCCCGCTGGAAGCGCGGCCTGGGCGTGCTCGACGGCACATTGGGCGAGGCGGTCGGCGAGATCTACGTCCGCCGCCACTTCCCCGAGGAGAGCCGCCGCCAGATGACCGAGCTGATCGCGAATTTGCGCGGCGCCTTCGCCGAGCGGCTCGCCCGCCTCGAATGGATGGACGAGCCGACCCGGCGCGAGGCGCTCGCCAAATTGGACGCCTTCGATCCGATGATCGGCCACCCGGTCAGGTTCATCGATTATTCGACGATCCGGATGGAGAGGGACGATCTGCTCGGCAACATGATCCGCGCCGGCGAGTTCCAGTGGAACCTGCAGCTCTCGCGGCTGCCCAACCCGGTCGATCGTTCGATCTGGTCGATGACGCCGCAGACGATCAACGCTTATTACAGCCCACTCACCAACCAGATCGTCTTCCCGGCCGCGATCCTGCAGCCGCCCTTCTTCAACCCGACGGCCGATCCGGCGGTCAATTACGGCGCGATCGGCGCGGTGATCGGCCACGAGATCGGTCACGGCTTCGACGATCAGGGCCGCCGCTTCGACGCGACGGGGCGCATCCGCGACTGGTGGAGCCCGGAGACCGACCGCCTCTTCACCGAGCGCACGACGCGGCTCAGGGACCAGTTCAACGCTTATGCCGCGATCCCCGGCCTCAACGTCAACGGCCAGCTCACCATGGGCGAGAATATCGGCGATCTGGGCGGGCTCGAAATGGCCTATGCCGCCTATCGCCGCCACGTCGCCCAGCATGGCGAGCCCCGGGTGATCAACGGCCTGACCGGCGATCAGCGCTTCTTCCTCGCCTTCGCCCAAGCCTGGCGCAGCCAGGTCCGCCCGGATGCCCTGCGCGAACGCGTGCTGACCGATTCGCACAGCCCGCCCGAATGGCGGGTCAACGGCATCGTCCGCAACGTCGATGCCTGGTACCGCGCCTTCAACATCCAGCCCGGCGACCGCCTCTATCTCCCGCCCGAGCAAAGGGTGCGCATCTGGTAAGGCCGCCGCCGCTTTATCGAATGGAAAGGGGGCCGGGCGACCGGCCCTTTTTTTACCGCGGCAAGACGGGCGGTCTCAGAAGGAGGTGCCCGCCTCCTCTTCCTCTTCCTCGAACAAGGTGGTCGCGACGTCGGCCTTGGCGGCCAGGCGGACCTTGTCGCCCTCGACCTCGGCGACGAGGCCGACCGGGAGGTAATGGTGGTGCCCCTCGTGGCTGCCCTGGCCGGCGTCCGGCCTGGTCAGCTTGATCCTCTTTTCGTCGATCCGGTCCACGGTTCCGACATGCACGCCGTCGGCGCCGATCACTTCCATGCCTTCCCTAATATCGTCCCTGCCGGCCATGGCCTTGTCTCCCTCTAATGGTTCGCCATCAAAACCCGCGGGACGGCCCCGCTGTTCCGCTCCCGCGACATGAAGGCTTGATCCCGGAAGGCGATCCGAAGCACCATGCGCCGACACATCCCCGGGAACGCCATGCGCCTGTTTGCAGCCTTCGCCCTTCTCCTTGGCCTGTTCATTGCCCCACCGCCGGCCTGGGCGCAAAGTGCGGAGGAGCGAACCCGGCTCGACTGGGTGCAGCAGCGCGGGAGGATGATCTACGAGATCGACCGCGCCGCCTGGGTGACCACCGACGATTTGCGCGAGCGGATCCGGGATCTGCAGGCGGCTGGTATCCGCGGATGGACGGTCGAGCGCGACGGCAACGCCTATGTCGTCACTTATTATGCGGGTGAGGGCGAGGCCCGCGCCGCCCTCTATCGCGGCCGCGTCGAGAACCGGCGGGTCGTCTCGCGCGATGTGTTCGCCGATGGCGGTCGCCCGCCGCTGACCGCGCTCCAGCGGCGCCTCGCCGACGCCCGCAACGCGGTCCCCCGCATGGCCCTTCGCGCTTGCGTGAACTCGCCCTTCAACGTCGCGGTGATCCCGCCCGAGACTCCGGAGGGTGCGATCGACGTCTATGTGCTGACCCCGCAGGTCCGGAACGGCTATTTCCCGTTCGGAGGCCATTTCCGCGCGACGCTGACGCCCGGGGGCGAGATCGCCGCCGAGCGCGCCTTCACCAATTCCTGCCTCGAAATGCCGGTGCCGGGCCGCGGGCAACCAAGGGTTGCGGGGATTGGCATAAGGCATTTCCTCGACGGGATTCCGACCGAGATCCACGTCTTCCTGTCGATCTGGACCGGCTTCCCGCTGTTCGTCGCCGCCGGCGAGCCGCAGCGCGTCTGGATCGTGCGCCCCGACGGGATCGAATTGATGGACCAGAATCGCGCGCCCAGGATGTGAATCGAGAGGAATTGCCGATGCGCTGTCTCGCCGCCGCCATGATCGCATTGCTCGCCGCCTGCGTACCCGCGCAGCCCGCCGCCTGGCGCCCGGCCCCGGTCGCCGGCGCGACCGAGCCCGCCGAGGTGATCGCCGCTTCGGCCGCGTCGGACTGGCGGCCGGTCGATCCGGAGAACCTGCTGGTTCTCGATCTGGCGGGAGGCGGCCAGGTGCTCATCGAGCTCGCGCCCGATTTCGCGCCCGTCCACATCGCCAACATGCGCCGCTTCGCCCGCGCCGGCTGGTGGAACCAGGCCACCATCTACCGCGTGCAGGACAATTATGTCGCCCAATGGGGCAATGGCGACGCCGAGGTCGCGATGCCGGACGGCGTCGTCACCGCGCCGCCGGCCGAATATGAAAGGCCGCTCCCCGGGCTCCAGATCCGCCCGCTCGGCTTCCCGGACAGCTACGCGCCGATGGTCGGCCATGCGAACGGCTGGCCGGTCGCCTGGGATCCGGAGCGAAGCATGGCCTGGCTCACCCATTGCTACGCCAGCGTCGGCGTCGGCCGCGACGTCGCGCCCTCGACGGGCACCGGCGGCGAGCTCTACGCCGTGATCGGCCATGCCCCGCGCCCGCTCGACCGCAACATCGCCAATGTCGGCCGGGTGATCGAGGGCATCCACCTGCTCGCCGCCCGCCCGCGCGGCACCGGCGCGCTCGGTTTCTATCAGGCCGACCGCGGCGAGACCCCGATCCCGATCGCCCGCATCCGCGTCGCCGCTGATCTTCCCGCCGCCGAACGCCCGCAATTCGAGGTCATGCGCACCGACACCGAGACCTTCAGCCGCTACGTGACCGGCCGGGCCAACCGCGGCGGCACCTTCTTCCAGGTCCCCGCCGGCGGCGTAGAAATCTGCAACGTCAACGTGCCGGTGCGAAGAAAGCCCGCCGCCTGAACCCCACCTGTCGGCCCGCCTCACGCGACGTTCACGCATCCTGGCCTTTGGGTGCGGCGAGCGGGGCACAGGAGAGACGACATGGACAAGACCAAGACTCCGCCCGGCCGCGCCATCGCGATGGCCGCCGCTTTCGCCGCCCTCGCCACGCCCGCTTTCGCCCAGGACCGCTTCGACTGGGGCGGCGGCCGCGCCGGCGACCGCGACTATGGGCTCGTCGGTGCCGGCGTGCCCCGGCTCCTGCCCGAGCTCAGGCGCACCAATCGCGGCCGCGCCTTCGTGATGCGCAATTTCGACTCCAATGGCGACGGCCGAGTCAGCCCGCGCGAGGCCGACGCCGCCAATCGTGCCTTCCTCCGCCTGACGGACGGGCGCCGCGACCGCTTCGACTGGGAGAGCCGCGACATCGGCCGCCCCGAGGCGCGCGAGCGCCGCGACTGGGACCGCCGCGGCATGCGCGACTATCGCATGCGCCAGACCCGCCATGGCGCGACCTTCGACCTCCAGGATGTGCTGTTCGAGACCGGCAGCGCCACGCTTCGCCCGGGCGCCGCCGCGCGCCTCAGGCCGCTCGCCGGCTATCTCGAAGCCAATCCCGAGGTCCAGGTGCGGATCGAAGGGCATACCGATTCGGTCGGCAGCGACGCCGCCAATCAGCGCCTCTCCGAACGCCGCGCCGCCGCGGTTCGCGCCGCTTTGGGCGACATGGGCGTCGACGAGGACGGCTTCCTGGTCATCGGCCATGGCGAATCGATGCCGGTCGCAAGCAACGACAATGCCGCCGGGCGCCAGCTCAACCGGCGGGTCGAGGTGACCCTGGTCGGCCAGCAGGCGCGCAGCTTTTCGGAATGAATGAGTGGAGGCCACGGCCCGCCGGCTCACCCCGGCGCGCCGTGGCCGGCCGCGCGAATAGGCGGAAATTCCCTTATCGTGCTATAGGGGTCGAATGCCCCGTCCCGACCCTATCGGCCCATATAAGGGACTGACCGTCTCCATCTCGGCCTACGCCCTCCCTCGGCCGCCCAAAAAGCGGCCGCGGCGCAAGGGCGGCGAGGCCGAGCGCGAGCCCGTCGAGTCGCCCAATCCCAGGCCGCTTTCGGGCGGCGCCGCGGCCGCGCTCGAATTCGACGATTAGTCCGGCGGCGGGGCCGGCCGCGCGCCGCGCAATGTGCGGAGCAGGCCCAGAGCGACCAATAGAACTCCCGCGCCCGACGAGCAGGCCAGCCAGGCCGTGCGCACCGGCGGGCCCCAGCCGGGCCAGAGCAGAGCCGCGGTCGCGCCCGCCCACCCGAGCGCGAGCAGCGCCAGCCACGGCCCGTAGCCGCGCACGCGAAACGGATGGACGAAATGGACCGGCGCGAAGGTGAGGGCGGAAAAGACGCAGACCAGGATCGCGCCTGCCTCCGCGCCCGGCCGGGCGACGAACAGGTAGAAGGCGACGACGTTCCACAAGGCGGGAAAGCCCCGGAAATAATTGTCCTCGGTCTTGAGATCGGCCCGCGTGAAATTGTAGAGCGCGGAGACGAGAATGAGCGCGGCGAGGAACGGCGCCAGCGCCGCCGGCACGAGCCCCGCCTCGACGATCAGCATGGTCGGCACGAATACATAGTTCAGATAGTCGATGATCAGGTCGAGCGTTTCGCCGTCGATGCGCGGCGCGCGCGCCTTGACCCGCGCCCAGCGCGCCAGCGAGCCGTCGACCGAATCGATCGCCAGCGCCGCCGCCAGCCACAGCAAAGCGGCGGTCCAATCCTCCCGCCCGATCGCCGCCAGCGCGAGAAAGGCGAGGACGGCGCCGAACGCGGTCGCCAGGTGGACCAGCCAGGCCATCATCGCGGGCGGCCCGGGTTGTTGAGGGGAGTCGGTCGGGTCCATGGTGTCGCACACCCCTTTCGCGCACGGCAGGACGGGTCGCCGGACGAACGCCACCGTGGCGGAGCGGTTCCGGAGGAACCCGAAACGTGGCCGCCCCCGGCGCGGATGTTTCGGGACCGAAACCCAAGCCGTGCTGCTGCGTTGGGCGTGGATGAGCGATGAGAGGGAAGAAGGGGCGGGGCCAGCTCCCTTGCTCGAGCCGGGCCGCAATTGCTGGCGCATCGAACGCGCCGACCGCGCGGCGCTCGTCGTCGATGCGGCCGATTATTTCCGCTTCGCGCGGCAGGCCATGCTCAGGGCGCGATCGCAGATCCTGCTGATCGGCTGGGATTTCGACACGCGAATCTTTCTCGATCAAGCGCCCGAAGACGAGGCGCCGACGAAGCTCGGCCCGTTCATCTCCTGGCTCGCCAAGGAGCGGCCCGATCTTTCGATCCACATCCTCAAATGGGATCTGGGCGCGGTGAAGCTGCTCGGCCGCGGCACCACCATCTTCCGGCTGGCGCGATGGGCGAGGAGCAAGCAGATTTTCTTCAAGCTCGACGGCGCGCATCCGACCGGGGCCAGCCACCACCACAAGATCGTCGTCGTCGACGACGCGCTCGCTTTCTGCGGCGGGATCGACATGACGGCGTCGCGCTGGGACACGCGCGGCCACGAGGATCGCGACAAGAGGCGCCGGCGGCCGACCACGGGCCGGCGCTACGGCCCATGGCACGACGCGACCATGGCGGTGAGCGGCGCCGCCGCGCGCGCTTTGGGCGACCTCTCCCGGGAGCGCTGGAAGGCGGCGGGCGGCGCGCCGATCGATCCGCCGCAAGGGCAGAGCGATCCCTGGCCCGACGATCTCGAGCCCATGTTCCGCAACGTCGAGGTGGCGGTCGCGAGGACCCGGGGCGCCTATGACGACGTCGCGGAGGTGCGCGAGATCGAAGCGCTGTTCGTCGACATGATCGCCCGGGCGCGCCGCTTCGTCTATGCCGAAAACCAGTTCTTCGCCTCGCGGGTTATCGCCCAGGCGATCGCGAAAAGGCTCGCCGAGCCGGACGGTCCGGAGTTCGTCATCGTCAACCCGAAAATTGTCGAGGGCTGGGTCGAGGAGGAAGTGATGAGCCCCGCCCGGGCGCGCCTGATGCGCATGCTGGGCGAAGCCGACCGCCACGGCCGGTTCCGCGTCTACACGCCGGTGACCGAGGCCGGCGAAGACATCTACGTCCACGCCAAGATCGTCGTGGTGGACGACCAGATGCTGAGGGTCGGCTCGGCCAACATGAACAATCGCTCGATGGGCCTCGACAGCGAGTGCGACCTCCTGATCGACGGCCGTCGCGAAGCGAACGCCGGGGCGGGCAGGGCGATCGCCGCCGTCCGAGCGGATCTGCTCGCCGAGCATCTCGGCGTTTCGCCGGAAGAAGTGGAAGCCAGGCTCGCCGCGGCCGGCTCGCTGATCGCCGCGATCGACGCGCTGAGAGGCGGCGGGCGGACCCTGGTGCCGTTCACGCCCAAGGAGCCCAACAAGGTCGAAGCCGCGATCGCCGAGAGCGAGGCTCTGGACCCCGAGAGCGCCGGCGAGGCGTTCGAGCCGCTCGCCCGCCCCGGCCTGTTCGCAAGACTCAAATCGTTCATGCGCAGGAAATGAGGTCCGGGAGGGGTGCCCGAAGTCCGGCTGCCCTTGCCCCGGCGGCGGCCCGCCGGCACCGGCTCGCGGCTCCGGGCTAGCCCTGGTTGGGGGAGGGCGTCCCGGGCGGATTTCCGCGGCCCCTTAGGCGCGGAAGCGCGAACCAGGCAGTGAGCAGGGCGCCCAGGGCGACGAGAAAGGCGGTAAGCAGCTTCAGGCCGTTGGTGCTTCGGGTCAGCCATTGAAAGGCATCGTCGAATTTTTGGCCCCAAGTCCGGTGCACCGGGATTGGGACGGACCGGATCAAGACCGAGTTGACGGAGTAGGTGTCGGAGCCGTCCTTGTTCTTGACCGGGATGTGGACATAGACCTCGATCCGGAGATTGTGGAGCGGGGCATCGACCGCGGTGACGTCCCATCTCCAGGTGGTATTGTTGCCAACGCCAAACTCCCGCGGGACGCCTCCGTTCTGCCCGGGCGTCGGCGCGGGATCGATGCGGAAGCCTTCCCCGACGAGCACTGCGCTCATGAATCGGGACAGTGGAATGCGGTCGTAGACCCTCACTTCGGCACCCTCCTCAAGACTTGAAGGCGCGCGCGCCCGCGAGACTTCAAAGAGGACGGTGACTCCGCTGTCCCTGTACACCAGATTGGGAGGCGCCAATCTTCCCGTTCCGATTTCCAATCGTCCCACCCTGACATCGACGTCGTCACAAGCCTCCACCGTCGTGACATCCATCAATCTTGGACAATATTGGGTCCGTTCCCCGGGTTCCGCAATGCGCGGTGCGAGGGCCCCATTGACCGCCGGGGGGGCCGCCTCCAGGGAAGGCAAAGAGATGCTGATGAAGATGCACAGTCCCGCTGCGAACACGCGTCTCATATGTCCTCCCCCCGTCCCGCTATGCGCCCGGACGTCAGCCCCCGACTCGCATGTTAGCATATTTCGGATGCAACGCTTGTTGGAAAATTGCTGGGATCGCTGCAACTTGTGCCAACATACGCTTACTTCTCGAAGCAGGGTCCACTGGGCCTGCATATGCCGGCCATGTCTCTTGCGCTTGGCGTCGAAAAGGGGAAGTATCCGTCAAGCAGCTGTGCCCGGGGGCGGGGGAGGACCAAGATGCGACGCAGAAAGCTGACCAGGCGGTCGTTTCTTGGCCGCGTCGCCGGCGGCGTTTTTGCTGGAGGCGCCCTGGCCAGCCTGGCGCCGGAGGCGATCGCGCACCCCTATTCCGACAGCGACCCGTCCGACGGAGTAGGCAGGGGAAGGCGGATGAGCAGAGGCAGCGGGGGGGTGTGGCCCCATTCCGATACGGATGTCGGGCGCAACAGCGATCCGGTCGGCAGGGCGGGCAGGCTCGGCCATTACAGCGACACGGATACCGGCGCCGAGGGGGACCCCTCCAGCCACGGCCGGCGCATCACCGATAACGATAGCAGCGTGCGTAACGGCCGCAGCGATCGGCCGCATTATCGGGTGACCATAACCGATACGGATCGGGGCCAACCGCATGCGGATCCGCCGGGCCGGGGACGGCGGCCGCCACGAGGTTTTCGCAGCTCCTAGGGACCGTAGCGCAGCACGATCCATTCGCTGGAGGCGCCCTACTGACCCAAAGCCTGGGTAGCGAGGCGGCGGCCGGGCGCGAGGGCCGTCGCGGCCCGATAGGCCTGCCGGGCTTCCTCGGTCCGGCCGAGCCGCAGCAGGACATCGCCCAGCAATTCGTGGCTCGGCTTCTCGACCAGCGGCGGGCCGAACGCGGCGGGCATCGCGCCTTCGCTTCGTGCGGCGGCGCGCAGGGTCGCCACCCCCGCATCCGTGCCGCCCTCGGCGAGCTGCTCCAGGGCCTCGGCCTGCATCAGCACGATCTGTGCGCGCCGCGCGGCTCCCGGGTCTCTGCCGCTCGCCGCGGCCGCCCATCTTTCCTCGATCTCACGCAAACGCGCCCTCGCGGCCCGCACGCGAGGCAAGTCTCGGCCGGCCGCGAGCAGCGCGCCATAGCCCAGGGTGAAGCGCGCCGCGAGATAACGACCCTCGGGGAGCGCCAGGCCCTCCTCCCCGGTCCACTCGCCCGTCTCGACGAGCCGCCGGACCGCCATATCCGCATAGGAGCGGACCGCCGACCGCACCGGCTCGACGGGGCCGCTCGCGGGCGAGCGGGCAAGTTCCTCCAGCGCGTCCGCCCGGCACAAAGCGACCTGCGCGTCGGCCTCCGCGCTCCGGCGACGCTGATAGTCGCCATAGACCCGCCATTCCGAATAATGTCCGCAATGCGCGGGCGGCCGGCCCGCGGCGGCCCGCTGCCGGTTGACCACCTCCATGGCATTCATGTTCGCGGCGACGACCTCGTCCCACATGCCCATGGCGACGAAGATGTGGGTCGTCATGTGCAGCGCGTGGCCGGCATCGGGCGCCACGGCGGCGTAGAGGCGCGCCGCGCGCAGCCCCAAGGGCGCGTGGACCGGATCGTCGTAGGAATGGATCAGATAATGGAGCACGCCCGGATGGCGCCTGTTGTCGGGGAACACCTCCTCGAGCAGGCCCGCGGCGCGCATGTAGAGGGCATAGTCCCGTCCTTCGTGCGCCAGCCCCAGCAGCGACAGCGCGTAGAAGGCGCGCCCATCGAGGTCCTCGGGATGGGCTTCATGAAGCCGCCGCATCCGATCCGAATAAAGGAGGTCGCGCTCCTCCTTGGCGCCGTCGCCATAGAGGATCTCCACAGCCTCCAGATAGGCGCGCTCGCGCGCCGTCCGCGCTTTGGCGAGCCGTTCTTCCCGGGCCGGCGCCAGGCGGGCGAGGACGGCGCGGCCGGCGGCCGCATCCTGTTCCTTCCAGACCGGATGATTGGAGGTCATGGCCTCGCCCCAATAGGCCATGACGAAGTCCGGGTCGGCGGCCTGCGCCTCGCGGAACGCCGAAGCCGCCGAGAAATATTCGAAATTGTGGAGCAGCGCGAGGCCGCGAAGGAACGGCGCCTGGGCGGCGGCCGCGCCGGAGTTCGCGAAACTGACCTCGCCGACGCCCGGCTGAGCCGATCCCGCCGCAGGCAGAAGAAGCAGGAGCACCGCTCCCATCAAGATCCGAAAAAGGTGCATGGCCGATGATCCCGATCGCCCGTCACCCGATTCTACGCGCCGCCTCCGTGCGAGTCTATCGCGCGGGCCGTCCCCTAGCGCAGCACCATCCTGTCGCCGCGAATCTCGACGCTGCCGATCTGGCTCATGAAGCTTTGCCCGAGCAGCGACACCGGCAGCTGGGCGGCGACCGCGCCTCGGACGCTCCGCGCCTCGATCGGCCCCAGGGCGATCCGCTCGATCGTCACCGGGATGACCTCGACCTCGCCGCCGGCGCCGCGCGCGGTCGCGCGCTCGGAGGGGAGGGCGATCCCCGCCCGCTGCGCGTCGGCGGGGGTCAAAGCGACGACGCTTGCGCCGGTATCGACCATGAAGCGGATGCGGGCGCCGTTGACCTGCGCCTCGGCGTAGAAATGGCCGTCCGCGTCGCGCACCAGCTCGCGGCTGGCAAGGCCGTTCCCCGCCTGCGCGGAGGCGGGCGCGGCGGCCGGCCCCGGCTGTTCGGCCGCAACCGCCGGCGGGGCCTCGGCGCGCTGCAGCGACGGCGCCAGAAAGGCGACTCCGATCAGGCCGAGGCCGGCCCAGGCCAGGGTGCTTCCAGCGGACATGGCTCCGGTCTAGCCGGAAGACCGCCAAGAGCCGGTTAACGCGTCCGCAAAAAGGTGGCGCCCGCCGAAGCGCTGAAAGCCTCGGCAGGCGCCGGCCGCCTCGCCCGGCCGAATAGCACTTCAAGCGCAGGGGGCGGTTCGCCGCGCGAGCCCGTCGGGCGGGCGCGGCAGGGTCGGGATCGCTCAGGCCGCGGTGGCGTGCCCCGGATCGGGGATGAGCGAGCGGCGGACCGTGCGCACGATCTGCCCGCCGGCCACCAGATTCGCTACCTCCAGCGGCAAGGCGGTCCCGCAAAAGGCGCATTCGGCGAGCATCCGGCCGATATACCAGTGGGTCCGCCCGCAGCCCGGGCAATGGTTGGTCTCATGATCGCGATAGACGATATGATAGCCCCGCTGGGCCGCCGGCGGGATGAGGCTTCCGCCCCGGGCCTCGAGCACGTTCATCACGGTCGCCATACTTCGGCTCCTTTCAAACTCATACGTGCCGGCAACAACCCGCATGGCTCGCGGAAGTTGCATGCCGGCCGCGCCACGCGGGGCGGCGGCCCCCGATTTCCCCGCGCCGAGTCCCGGGACGGCACAGGCGCGCGACAGGCGCGCGCGCGGGCGCGAGCGGAACTTCGGCCTTTCTCATACGCTTGAGCGCCATGGCCTTCCTGCCCTCTGAAGCGCCCTCGGAGCCGAGGGGCCTGGTCCTGGACTTCGACGAGGCCCGGCGGCAACGCGCGCTCGAGGCCGCCCGCACGCGCGCGGCGCAGGAAACGGTGGCGCGCTTCTTCGGCCTCGGTGGCCCGGCGGCGGCGCGATGAGGATCCGCCCGACCCGGGGAATGCTGGCCGGCGCCGCCGCGCTGGCGCTGGCGGTGATCGTCGGCGTGACGCTGGTGCCCAATCTTCGCGGCGAGGATCGGGGCGCGTCGCCATTGGTGTTGAATCGCATCGCCCAGAAGAACGATCAGGCCGCGGCCGCGGCGGCGGCCCAGATGCGCTCCAAATCCGAGGCCAGCGCGGCGGCGGTGGATTCGCTGCAGGCGGCCCAGGAGCGAGGCCGGGCCGACGCGCAGGAGTCGCTGGCCCGCTTCGACGACAGCGAAGCCGGCCGGCCGGACGCCGCGCCCGCCAAAGCCGGCAACTGACGCCGGCGCTCTTAAAAAGAAGGCGGCCGGGCCGAGGCCCCGCCGCCCTGCCACGTTGCGGATGAGACCGCGCCAGGCGCCGGCCCGCCCGAAGGCCCCTTCACGCTTCGGGAATCCACTCGCCTTCCCCTTGGCGCGTGGCGACCAGGCCGCTGCCGTCGAACAGCCGCATCGTCGCTTTGTCGATCCTGGCATAATGGTTGTCGATCAGCACGTCGGCATCCAGCCTGGCCTCGTCCAGCGAGGAGGCCTCGATATGATGCTTGGCGTCCGCGACTTCCTTATAGGCCCGGGAGCCGGGCAGCTGCACCGTGAGCAAATAATAGGCCATGGCGCCTCCTTGCCGCGCGCACGATAGCCGAAGCGGAGAGCCGGCGCGAGAGGAACGGGGGCGCGGGGGGCGTCCCGGCCCTCCCTCGTCACGGCGATTCCAGCTTCCCGTCCGGCCCGAGCGCATACCCTTGGGCCAGCCTTTCCCGCGCCCGCCGCCGCTTCAGCACGGCGAGCAGCTTCACCACCTCTTCGATGAGCTCGGGCTTGCCTACGCGCAGCCGCGCCCGCGCCTCGGCGTCGGCCTGCTTCTTCAGCTTCTTCATGACCGCGCGCTTCGGCATGGTCTGCCCGCGCCCGTATTTCTTGGGGTCCGCGCCCTCGACCAGCATCTTGAGCAGCATGTCGGAGGGCTTCACCCGGGTGAAGACGAGCTCGCCGTTTCGATAGACCTTCTCCTGCGCCCCCTCGGTGGCCCGCTTCCAGGCGACCATGTCGAGCTCGACGGACGCGATGGCGAGCGCGCTCTCGACCTTGTCGTCGAATTCGGGCCATTTGTCCCGGTGCCGCCGCACGGTGTTGGTCGAGATCCCCGCAGCACCCGCCGCGTCCTTCAGGCAGCCCGATTTCTTCAGCGCCCTGAAGAATTTCTTCTGCTTGGCCGCGGTGAACCCGTCATGCCGCCGCCGCGGCGGCTTCGGCGAGCCCGGAAAGGCGACGACGTTGCTCCCTGTCGCCGAGCCGCTCCCTCCCCTTGATTGGGAGGGCTGGGTCGGGGTGGAGTCGCCGCCGGCGCCCGCCTCGTCACTCTCGTCCATATGTCCTCCTCTCCGCGCTCAAACGTCCGTCCAGTGCAGGTGCCGGGGCCAGCGGTCGTGGTGGCGCACGTCGTCGAGCTGCGCCAGCAGCCGGTCGACCACCGCCTGCTCGGGCGGCGGATCGAGCTCGGGGATGTCCTCATCGTCGTCGAGATCTGCATAGGGCTCGACCAGCTTCATCCAGGCGGCGTCGGCCGCCTTTTGCGCGTCATGCCATTGGTCGACGGTGCGCCGCGTCCAGGCCACGCGCGCCGCCACCCGCTCCAGCTCGGCGCGCTCCTCCGCCTCCGGGTCGATCCGGACCGCCGTCCCCGCCTTGAGCCTCGCGATCACCTTGCGCCGCCACGCCCGCCCCCCGCTCACGCCGCGCCGCCTTGATAGCGAACCTCGCGCATTCCAGCCTCCCGCAAACTTCGAGTAGCGGGCGACGATGACAGGTCGAATCCTATCATTATCCAACAAAGTGCAGCGCAGCCGTTCCCTTTTTGATCCGTATCGGAGCGATCGTGGGGACGCTGGCCTTTACCCGCGGCAGAAGCGCCGGGGACAGTTACTTTTCACCCTCGGCAGGAGCGGACGGGAAGCGGCGGCGCGAAAAGGTAACTGTCCCCATTCCCCCAGCGCTATCGCGCCGCCTCCGGGCCTTGGTCGCTGTCGGCGTCCCCAGCGCCGCCGCTCTTGCCGGTCGGCTGGCCCAGATCGTGATCGCCGGCGAAGCCCCCCTTGCCTTTGCCGGCCAACGCCGCCAGCGCCCCGCCGCCGGAAGGATTGCCCCCCGACACCTGCATCACGAACGATCCCCGGTTCAGCTTCCGGCTGGGCTTCATCGGCGGTTCCTTCTTTGGAGGCCAAGACTGTGCGGGTTTCTCGCCGGGCGCAAGGGGCTGAAGGCCGTGAGCAAAGCGGGGGGATCAGTCTCCCGCGGACGCCGGCTGCCCGCGCCGCTCCCGCAAATGGTCGAGCGCTCGGCGGCGATACAGCGCCCGCGCCTCGCGGATGAAGCGGCTGGCCCGGCTCGCGCCGCCCCGCGCGACGGCGAAGCGCCGCATCGCCTCCTGCTCGGCGCCGCATCCGTCGAGCGCCGAGTCCACCGCCCGGCCCTCCGGCGCGTCGGCCGCCGCCGCCTCGATTCCGCGCAGCACGCACCCCACCCAGGCCCGGGTCAGCGCGTCCTGCGCGGCCGCGGACCGCCGCGCCCGGGCGCGGTCGATCAGGGCCTCCCGGTCGGCGGCGCGAAAGCTCTCCATCTGGCGCGCCCCGCGCGCCTCCCCGCTGTGGGCGACGAGCACGTCCCGAACCGCGGCCTCCCGCGCCGCGCAGGCCGCATAGGCCGCGGCCACGATCTCCTCGTCCGACCGGTCCCACCCGGGCGCGGCATCCATCGCCCGGTGCGTGCAGCCCATCCAGGCGACCCAGGCGGGGACGAAGCCCGGAGCGGTCATGTAGGACGGGGCCTGGAGGGCGAGGGCTAGGGCGAGGGCGGCGGGGATCATCCGCTCATTCCCGATGGCGCGAGACAACGAACGGATAGAGCGCGTCGGCAAGCTCCGCCTCGCTCATCCGATCTTCGATGACGGCTTCCATCCACCGCCCGAGCTTCTCGTCATTGGGCATGACGAGGCCGTAGCCGTTCAGCGCCAGGAACATGATCGTGGCGACTGTGCCGGTGCGCTTGTTGCCGTCGACGAAGGGGTGGTTCTGCGCGAGGCCGACGCCGAGCCGGACAGCGAACGTGAGCACGTCGCGCTCGCCGTCATAATGGTAAAGCTGTTGCGGGCGGGCGAGCGCGCTTTCGACCAGCGCCATGTCGCGTACGCCGGGCGACCCCCCGAAGACCGCGACCTGCTCGTCATGCGCCTTCAGGACCTCGTCGAGATCCAGCCAGAGCGGCTCACTCGGGCCGTTCACTTGGCAAGATATTCGAGCGACTTGGAGAAGCGCTTGGCGACGTCGGCACGCAGCGCCTCGCGGTCCGCCTCGGGCTGCGGCCGCGCGGGCAGCGGCTGGCGCTTGGCGTCCTTATTCGCTGGCTTGGGCATGGTGGCGGCCTTCCTTCGTTCCCATTATATGGCGTCGGCTGACAAAGGGTCAACGTGAGGGCGGACGCCTGCTCGTCCATAAGGGGGCGCTACTCAGCCGGGTCTTGCGATGGGCGCTCGCGACGAATGCGCCGTACATTCCACCAGGCGAACAGCGTGACAAGCAGCACTCCGACTGGTGGGCCCAGGTTCCGGATCAGTTCTTCCATCTCAACTTTCCGCCTCCAGTCCGTCCAGCAACTTGGTGCCCGACAGTATCACGAAACAGCCCGGCACGCCCCACAGGATCACCCAGGGGTCGAGCCCAACGAGCCACAAGCGCCCGAATGCCGAAGCGACCAGCGCCGTTCCAGGATTGGTGATCACGGTCGAGAAGGCTTTGGTCTTCTCGTTCCTCTGCAGGATCCTTGACGCCTAGTCGGCCATGACCAAACGCTTTTCGTACAACGCGGCGCACGAATCAACGAATAACGTCTACACAAGCCGCCGCGCGTCCGCCTTCAGCACGGCGAGGCAGCGCTCGCCGCCGGTGAGGGTGGCGACCTCGTAATCGACGATGAGCGCGATCTTGAGGGCCAGCGCGTCGAGGTCCGGCGCGGGCGCCCGCAGCAGCCGCCGCATCGCCGCGTAAAAGGCACAGAGACAGTCGCCGAACCGCTCCTCGCTCGCGTCCTGCTCCGGCCCGACCCCGACGAGCCCGCTCGTCTCCCTCGCGACCGCGTCCAGGGCCGCCTCCGCACGGCGAAAGGCGGCGAGCGCGCGGTTCCATCGCCTCGACGTCCCCTCCCCCTCGATGGGGGAGGGCAGGGTGGGGGTGGAAGCGGAGGCAGGTACTGCCCTCAGCGCAATGGACGCGGAGGACGGTCCTGCCCCCGCCAGCGCCGGCACGGCGAACGCCGCGCCTAGCACTGCACGGCGCGTGTAGTTATGGTCCCTGCCAGCCATTGGCCCAAGGTCTCCCGCCCGTTCAGGGCAGAGCTCCTAGCTATTGGCGAGTTTATTGCCACAATGAGAGAGCGATTTCAAGTGAATTCTGCGAGAAAATCGCCAAAATGAATGTGCGGCAATGCCGCATGGCGCGGGCAGCGCTCGATTGGTCGCAAAGCGACCTCGCCGCCGCATCGGGCGTGAGCTGGCGCACGATCAGCCGGTTCGAGGCGGGGGAGGCGGTTTTGCCGGCGCGTGTGACGGCGATGCGCCATGCCTTTGAATCGGAGGGCGTGCTGTTCATCGACAACGGGCGGATGGCGGGAGGTGTGATCCCGCCCGGGCAATAGCGCCTCTTGGGATGATCCTCGCGTCGTTACGTGGGATCAGTCAAAACCGAGCGGATTCTATGGCAGACACCAAATCTGAATTCGTTGGTGCGAGACCGTCGCTGATGCGTCGCGCGTTATCGCGAGAGATCCGCGCACCGTCCTCTGCGCCGATGGTCTGGTAGACATCGGCTGCCGCGCGAAAGTGCTGGTTGGCTCGGCTTTTGGCTAGCGACCCTCCACCATTGTTATAGAGAGCAGTGTAGGCCATCCCGATATCGAAAAGCGCATGGGCGCCCGATTCGGATTGGCGAGGTACATGTCTACCAATTTGAGTGTTTATCCAAACGCTCTCGAGAGCGAACCTGGGGTCAGACGTCTTAAAGTACGCGGCCAAGAAAGCTGACCCGTACATCCGTTGCAATTCCACATAGTTATCGCTCGACCAATCGGATGTGCTGAGAATTCCGTCCGCCTGAACCCGAGCAATCCTGTTCATTATTAGATCACGCCCACCATATCTTGCCAATGCGAGCTGCGCGAAAAAGAACTCGTATCTCGCTCCCCTGCTAAGCGCCGACCGAGCTTGAGAGTTGAGGCTGGAATAGAAGCTCGCAGTTTGCTGGACGTAAGGCACGGCACGACGATAATGTGCTGGATCGCCGCTCTCCTCCAATCGTGTAATCCACATGCGAGCGAGGCTGTTTCGCAACTGGAAGTTCCACTCCGGCATGTCAAAGTTAACTGCTAGCGCTCCTTCGAGAGCCGTCACCGCCCGCCGAAAATCTGCAGCGTCGTGGGTGTGATTATAGAGGTGAATCCAGGCGCGGCCGGTGGCTTCCAATGTTGCCGTTACCAAATTCGGCTCATCGGCTGGCGGCTGAAGTCGAGACAGTACGTCTGCGATCTCGCGACACCGGTGTTCACTGTCGGTAAGGGCCGCCTCCACCGCCATGGCGTCCGCATATACCGCTGACATTGAAGCCCACCTATCCGGGGCGATCGAGCGCACCATTTCAATATGGCGGGCCGCGCGTCGGGCGAGCGCAGCATTACTTCGGGATCCCGCAAGCCGCGTCTCGTAGAATCCCAAGCTCATGTAGACCATCGCCATGTGGTCGCGCGGGATCGCGGTTGGAGGGCCGGCGAGAAAGCGCATGATTTTTTGGACATAGATTTCGGCGACTTCGGGTCGTTCCGCGCAACCTTGCCCGCGGTTTATCAGGGCATCGGTCTGGATCGGCATCAGCGCGGCTAGACCGATGCCGCCAATGACAGCTGAGCGTGTGTCGGAGTCGTCCATCGAAAGGTCAGACAAGGGCAGTGATCTCGGTCCGGCGCTCGAGGTGAGTCCGCAATAGCTGGGACAGGGGCCACCGCCAGCCGTGGTTGATATCTGCACTAATTGGCTGCCCTGATGGTAGCTGCCCCAAATGACGACGTCTCCATTGTACTCTCTGGCACACACGAAAGATCTGGCTTGGTTAGGCCGCCTTTGCTGCGCGACGTCCCCATAGCCTTCTCCGCGCATCCGGAACGGTACTCTCAGGACTTGGACGCCGGGACCAAGCGAGCGTTGCAATTCCCGCGCGATGAGGTCTGCCGCATCGCGCCCGCCTTCGCCTTGGAAGTCCGTGACCAGGAAAGAGAAGCGCGTCTGATCGGTCGCAGGCACACTCGCACGGTCACTGCTATCACGGAACTGATCGCTAGCGATCTTGAGAGCCCCGATTCCGGCGCCAAAAATCGCGAGCACGATGAACCACTGCCCTTTGCTGAGAACGGTTTCATGAAGCTTCCACTCTTTCCCCCGCGCTCTTCCAAAAATGAGCGTGATTGTCAGAACGAGATAAATGCCGACAAAGCCGATCCAGATTTGAAAGGCGACTTCTACAATTCTGTCCATGGCAGCCCCCAATCAAAGACTATAAGTTGGGCCGCCCGTCTGAACAATTGAGCAAACTGCGCGAGCTGACTTTGACCTACCGAACCGAGCGCGCCATAGAACCAGCGGAGCCCGCAGCCCGCCCTTCCCCCCAAACCCCCACCTTGCTAGAGCGCCCGCAGACTCAGCGGGTCGCTTGAACGAGGAGCGGTGAGATGACTTCGACAGGCCACGACACCCTCAACACCCGCTCCACCTTCGACGTCAGCGGCCGCACCTACGTCTATTATTCCCTAGCCAAAGCCGCCGCCAAGCTCGGCAATGTCGATCGCCTCCCCTTCTCGATGAAGGTCCTGCTCGAAAACCTCCTGCGCTTCGAGGACGGAGTCACAGTCACCGTCGAGGACATCCAGGCGCTGGTCGACTGGCAGGAAACCCGGGCCTCCACCCGCGAGATCCAGTATCGCCCCGCCCGCGTCCTCATGCAGGATTTCACCGGCGTTCCCGCGGTCGTCGATCTCGCCGCGATGCGCGATGCCATGAAGGCGCTCGGCGGGGACCCCGAGAAGATCAACCCGCTCGTCCCCGTCCACCTCGTCATCGATCACAGCGTCATGGTCGACGCGTTCGGGACTCCGACCTCGTTCGAGGAGAATGTGGCGCTCGAATATAGCCGCAACATGGAGCGCTACCGGTTTTTGAAATGGGGCGCGGCCGCGTTCGACAATTTCGCCGTCGTGCCACCCGGCACCGGCATTTGCCACCAGGTCAATCTCGAATATATCGCCCGCGGCGTGTGGAGCACGCTCGAGGTCGGCGCCGCCGGCGCCGACCGCCGCTCCTCGTCCGACCGGCGCGCCGAGGCGCGGATGGACTCGCCCGACCGCCGCGAGGCCGAAGGAGACCGGCGGGCGAGCTCGCGCGCCGACGAGATCGCCTATCCCGACACTCTGGTCGGCACCGACAGCCACACCACCATGGTCAACGGCCTCGGCGTCCTTGGCTGGGGAGTCGGCGGCATCGAGGCCGAAGCGGCGATGCTCGGCCAGCCGGTCTCGATGATCCTGCCCGAAGTGGTCGGCTTCCACCTGACCGGCGCGCTCAAGGAGGGGATCACCGCGACCGACCTCGTCCTCACCGTCACCCAGATGCTTCGCGCAAAGGGCGTGGTCGGGCGTTTCGTCGAGTTTTTCGGCGCGGGCGTCTCCGCGCTCTCGGTCGCCGACCGCGCCACGATCGCCAATATGGCGCCCGAATATGGCGCCACCTGCGGCTTCTTCCCGGTCGATTCCAAGACGCTCGACTATCTGCGCCTGACCGGCCGGCCCGAGCAGGAGATCGCGCTCACCGAAGCCTATTGCAAGGCGCAGGGCCTGTGGTTTGAAGCGGGCGATTCCGACCCCGTCTTCACCGAGACGCTCCGGCTCGACATGTCCACGGTCGAGCCCAGCCTCGCCGGCCCCAAGCGCCCGCAGGACAAGGTGCTCTTGAGCCAGGTCGACGAGGAGTTCGTCACCAACTTCACCAAGGAATACGGCCAGGACATCGGCAATATCGGCAAGAGGTGCGAGGTCGATTATGACGGCGACGGCGTGATCCAGGCCGCCGACACATTGGGCCATGGCGACGTCGTCATCGCCGCCATCACCTCGTGCACCAACACGTCCAACCCCGCCGTGCTCGTCGCCGCCGGCCTCGTCGCGCGCAAGGCCCGCGCCAGGGGCCTGACCAGCAAGCCCTGGGTCAAGACCTCGCTCGCGCCGGGCTCGAAGGTCGTCACCGACTATCTCGACCGCGCCGGGCTCACCGAAGACCTGAACGCGCTCGGCTTCGACCTGGTCGGCTATGGCTGCACCACCTGCATCGGGAATTCCGGGCCGCTCCCCGAGGCGATCAGCGAGGCGATCCACAAGAACGACATCGTCGCCGCCTCGGTCCTTTCGGGCAACCGCAATTTCGAGGGCCGGGTCTCGCCCGACGTGCGCGCCAATTATCTCGCCTCGCCGCCGCTCGTCGTCGCTTATGCGGTCAAGGGCACGGTGGTCGAGGACATGGTCGATTGCCCCATCGGCCAGGACCGGGAGGGCGGCGACGTCTACCTCCGCGACATCTGGCCTTCCAACGAAGAAGTCCGCGCCCTCATCGACCAGCACGTCAACGGCGACATGTTCCGAGCCCGCTACGGCGACGTCTACAAGGGCGACGAGCGCTGGCAGGAGATCCACGTCACCGGCGGCGACACCTATTCCTGGCCCGCGGGCTCGACCTACATCGCCAATCCGCCCTATTTCGAAGGCATGTCGATGACGCCCGTCGCACCTTCCGACATCGTCGACGCCCGCCCGCTCGCCATCCTGGGCGATTCGATCACCACCGACCACATCAGCCCCGCCGGCGCCATCAAGCTCGACTCGCCCGCCGGAAAATACCTTGTGGACCATAAGGTTAGCCGCGCCGACTTCAATTCCTACGGCGCCCGCCGCGGCAATCACGAGGTGATGATGCGCGGCACCTTCGCCAACATCCGGATCAAGAACAAAATGGTCCCCGGCGTCGAAGGCGGCGTCACCCGCCACGTCCCTTCGGGCGCCCAGGTGCCGATCTACGACGCCGCCATGCTCTACAAGGCGGAGGGCACGCCGCTCGTCATCCTCGCCGGCAAGGAATATGGCACCGGCTCCTCGCGCGACTGGGCGGCCAAGGGCACCAATCTGCTGGGGGTCAGGGCCGTCATCGCCGAGACCTACGAGCGCATCCACCGCTCGAACCTGGTCGGCATGGGCGTCGTCCCGCTCCAATATATAGACGAGGTCCCGGAGTTCGACGGCACCGAGACCTTCACCGTCCTGGGCATCGCCGATCTGACCCCGCGCAAGGAGGTCGCGGTCAAGGTCACCAGGGCCGACGGCATGAGCTTCACCTTCGCCGCCCGAGTCCGCATCGATACCGCGAACGAGCTCGAATATTTCCGCCACGGCGGCATCCTCCATTATGTGCTGCGGCATCTCGCGCGCGGAGCGGCCGCCTGAGCGCTCGGAGCCTGGGCAACATGGCGGATCAGGACGCAAAAAGGCTCGTCGACCTCGGCCACCCGATCGAGCACGGCATGACCACCTATCGGGGCCTGCCCGGGCCGCATATCTGCGATTTCTGGACCCGCGAGGGCTCGGCGGCCAATTATGACGACGGGTCGAGCTTCCAGATCGGCCGCATCGACATGGTGGCGAACACCGGCACCTATCTCGACGCGCCCTTCCACCGCTTCGAGGACGGCGCCGATCTGGCCGGCCTCGCGCTCGAGCGGCTCGCCTGCCTCCCCGGCCTCCTGGTCCGCGCGGATACCCAGGCGGTGGACGCCGACGCATTCGACGGTCTCGATCTGGCCGGCAAGGCGGTGCTGGTCATGACGGGGTGGGACCGGCACTGGCGCACCGAAGCTTATGCGCAGGGCCATCCCTTCCTCACCGAGGCCGCGGCCCGCCTGCTCGCCGGGCGCGGGGCGAGCCTTGTCGGCATCGACAGCTACAATATCGACGACACGAGCCACCGCTCGCGCCCCGTCCACACCATCCTGCTCGGCGCGGGCGTCCTCATCTGCGAGCATATGACCAATCTGGCCGCGCTTCCCCAAAGCGGTTACGATTTCACCGCCGTGCCGCCGAAAATCGCCGGCATGGGCACTTTCCCGGTCCGCGCGTTCGCGAGGATCGGCTGAGCATGTTGCGCCTCTTCGCCCTGCTGCTCGCTCTGGCCGCCGCGCCCGCCGCGGCTCAGGACCGGATCGATCGCCTGTTCACCGCCTATATGGCGCGGGAGAACATCCCCGGCGCCGTGCTCGTCGTGCTTCGCGGCGACGAACCGGCGATCAGCCGCGCCTGGGGCCTGTCGGACCGGGCGCGCGGCACGCCGATGCGGGCCGATGCGATCCAGCCGATCTATTCCGTCTCCAAGCAGTTCACGGCGGCTCTGGTCCTGCGCCTCGCCGAGCGGGGCCGGGTCGATCTCGACGCACCGGTGGCCCGCTATCTGCCTTCATGGTTCGCGGACGAGCCGGCGCTCAAGGTCCGCCATCTGCTGCGCCATACCAGCGGCCTCTCGAACTTCGTGGGCCGGGCCGAGGCGCGGGCGATCGAGCAGGCCCCGGCCGGCACAGGCTCGCTCGCGACCATGCTCGACCTGATAGACCGCCTGCCGAGACGCTTTGCGCCGGGGGAGCGCCACGCTTATTCGAACAGCAATTACACCGCGCTTGCCCTCATCGTGGAGCGGGTGACCGGGCAGCCGTTCGCCGAGGCGCAGCGGGAGCTGCTGCTGCGCCCGCTCGGCCTCGCCGGCATCGACGAATGCGCGAGCCTCGAGCGCGGCCGAATCAGCCCCGGTCATGACGCGAGCGGTGCGCTTTCGCCGCTGCCGCCCAACCTCGTGCCGAGCTTCTCCGGCAATGGCGGCCTTTGCGCGACCGCGCAGGCGCTGGCGCGCTGGACCCGCGCGCTCGGCGCGGGCCGCGTGATCGGGCCGGCCCTGCTCGCCGAGATGCGGCGCGGCGCTCGGGTGGAGGCGGGCTACACGCCTCCTTATGGTTTCGGCCTGTCGACGCTGGAGCTCGCCGGCCGGCCGGCCTTTTCCCATGCCGGCGCCGACGACGGCTGGGGCGCCTGGGCGGCCTATTTGCCTCAGGAGCGGATCACCATCGTTCTGCTCGCCAATCGCGGCTGGCTCTGGGCAACCGATCTCGGCGTCCCGGTGGTTCGGGCAGCGGTGGGCCTTGCGAAGCCGCGACCGCCAGGGCGCGGGCATTTGACCCGGCGCGAGCGCGCGGCCCTGACCGGCGCCTTCGAGGACGGCCTTTTCGAATTCGAGCTTCGGGCCGAGGCGGACCGCCTGATCGTCGCCAATCCGGCGTTCGGCGCGCCGATCGAACTTTGGAGGCAGCCCGGCGGCCGGTTCGTCGCGCCGCTCCGGCCCGACACCTTTTCGCTGCGCCTCGCGGACGGGCGGCCGGAGCTCGACTGGATGGAGCACCGCTCCTATCTGGTGAGGCGGCCGCGGCCGCCGCGGGAGCCGGCGCCTTCCGTTCCGTAACCCTGCCTGAACCGGCCCGGCAGGCCTTACCTGCGGCTCTTGCGCGCGGCGTAGCGGGCGTCCCGCGCGGCCTTGCGCTCCTCCTCGCTGGTGGCGCGGCCCGCCGCTTCCTGCTCGGCCTCGGCGGCCCGGGCCGCGGCGACCCGCTCCTCCTCGGCTTTGCGGGCGGCGCGTCTTTCCGCCTGCGCGGCCTCGCGGGCGAGCCCGGCCTCGCGGCGGGTCGCGAGCTCCGCCTCGTCCACGGGCGGCCTGGCCTTGAGCCGGTCCAGCGCCTTCTGCTTCGCTTCGGCGGCGCGCTCGACCCGGTCCTGGTAGGAGGGCCCCTTATATGCCTTCATGCTCAATCTGCTCCTTCACGCGCCGGGTTCGCGCCGGCCTTTCGGTGCGAATGGCCGGCCGCGCAAGAGGTTCCGCCATTCAGCACGCCGACAGTTTCGGCGCCGTACCAATCTTTTCCCGCCAGAGGAGATGTCCCATGTTGCGTAACTGTCTCGCTTTCGTGCTTGCCTGCGCCGCCGCCCCGCTCGCCGCCGCGCCGCCCCTCAACCCGCAGATCGATTATGACGGCTATCGCGCCTTGATCGCGGAGGTTCAGCCCTACCGGCGGGCACGGCTGATCGATTGGGATGCGTTCATAGCCGCCGCCGCCGAACCCGGCGTGCTGATCCTCGACGCGCGCTCGGCCGAGCAATTTGCGGCCGGCCATATAAGGGGCGCGGTCAACGTGCCGCTGCCCGAGTTCAGCGACGAGCGTCTCGCCGAAGTGATCGGCCGCGCGGACCGCCCGATCCTGATCTACTGCAACAACAATTTCCGCAACGATCGCCCGCCCGTCATGCTGAAAACCGGACGCCTCGCGCTCAACCTTTCGACCTTCACTCACCTCTACGGCTACGGCTATCGCAACGTGCGCGAATTGAACGACGTGATGGACTTCAACGATCCCCGGGTGCGCTGGGTGCGCGGAGAAGCGCGTAGGGACGCGAGCTAGGCACCTCTTTCGAAACCCTCCCCCTTGATGGGGGAGGGCGGGAGAAGCGAACCGTTCCGACCATTTCGGACCAGTCTCCCTTTTCCTATTGTTCCCTTTTTGTTCTATATATCCGAATGACCAGAAAAGCGTGCCGCGACGCGGGCGAAAGCGCGTCCTCCGCCCCTCCCTTCGATCCCGTCCGCTTA